>JAEEGL013180606.1_pt1 | contig 28113 bp, 30 predicted proteins | sample 9134231 | NCBI WGS metagenome assembly JAEEGL01 (sample SAMN16246548, study PRJNA631951) | gut metagenome | biome: gut microbiome; feature: rumen; material: fiber-attached | host: Bos | place: Iran: Karaj | collected 2018-10
GTTTTCATCGTGAGCTTTGAACTTCACGGTACGACGGATGATCTTTTTGTAAAGAGGGTGTCTGTAAGAGTCCTCAACGGCGACTACGATGGTTTTGTCCATCTTATCGCTGACGACACGTCCGATACGTGTCTTACGAAGATTGCGTTCTTCCATTATTTAGCCTCCCTCTCTGCACTCATTTCACGAGCACGAATCTCTGTCAAAACCCTGGCGATATCTCTCTTGACGTCTTTGATACGAAGAGGGTTATCCAGCTGATTGATAGCGTGCTGAAAACGAAGGTTGAACAACTCTGCTTTCAGGTCGTCGAGCTTCTTGGAAAGATCAGCATCGTTAAGCTTGCGCAACTCTGCACTTTTCATTACTCTTCAGCTGCCTCCTTCTTCATAAACTTACATTTGATCGGGAGCTTATTGCTCGCAAGACGCATAGCCTCGCGTGCGACTGCCTCATCAACGCCATCCATCTCAAAGAGGATTCTGCCGGGCTTTACAACTGCTACCCAATACTCGGGAGATCCTTTACCGGAACCCATTCGTGTCTCAGCAGGCTTTGCTGTAACAGGCTTGTCCGGGAAGATCTTAATGAACACTTTGCCACCGCGCTTTGTGTACCTGGTCATGGCGATACGGGCTGCTTCGATCTGGTTGGACTTAATCCAGCCAGGCTCGGTTGCGACAAGCCCATACTGACCATAGACGATCTGAGTACCGCGGGATGCTTTACCTTTCATGCGTCCGCGATGGACACGGCGATATTTCACGCGTTTCGGCATTAACATTAGCGGTTACCTCCTTCTGCACGGCTGCGTTTGACTTTCGTCAGGACCTCACCCTTGTAGATCCAGACTTTAACGCCGATCCTGCCGTATGTCGTTTTTGCTTCGGCAAAACCATAGTCAATGTCAGCACGGAGCGTATGAAGCGGAATAGTTCCTTCGTGATAGCTCTCGGAACGAGCGATATCTGCACCGTTGAGGCGGCCGGAAATCGTGACTTTGATTCCCTTTGCGCCAAGACGCATCGCACGGGTAATGCTTTGCTTCATCGCACGGCGGAAAGAAGATCTGCGCTCGATCTGAGCAGCGACATTCTCCGCAACCAACTGAGCGTTGGCATCTGCATTCTTAATAGGCTCGATCGACACTTTGACGTTCTTGCCATTCGTCTGTTTCTTCAGTTCCTTTTCAAGAACAGCGATCTGTTCGCCGCCGCGTCCGATAACCATACCGGGCTTCGCAACATGAAGCTTCACACGGACATCGCCGCTGGGCGTGCGCTCGATCTCAGTCTTGCTGAGGCCTGCTTCGAAAAGTTTGTTTTTGAGGAATTTGCGGATGTTGTAATCTTCAACGATCAGATCACCCATCTCGCCTTTCTTCGCGTACCAGTTGGAATCCCAGTTCTTGATAACACCGACGCGAAGCCCATGCGGATTAACTTTATGTCCCATTGTTCTCTCCTTTACGCCTCGCGTTCTTTCAGAACGACTGTAATGTGGGAAGTCTTCTTGTTGATGCGGTATGCCCTGCCCTGCGCACGGGGACGGATTCTTTTCAGCGTCGGTCCCTGGCAGACGAAGCATTCAGCGACATACAAGGAGTCTTTATTCATCTGGAAGTTGTTCTCAGCGTTAGCAGCTGCAGAATTAACCAACTTCAGTACGGGTTCACAAGCGGATTTGCTTGTGTATTTCAGAATTGCCTGCGCCTTTTTCAGATCCTGTCCGCGAATAAGATCAAGAACGATCTGAACTTTACGAGGGGCTATACGGCAATTTCTCAGATATGCCTTAGCTTCCATAATTCTTCTCTCCTCTGTCTTATCTGCTTGATTTGGATCCTTCGTGACCGCGGAACAACCTGGTGGGAGCGAACTCTCCGAGTTTGTGACCGACCATATCTTCCGTTACGTAAACCGGAACATGCTTGCGACCGTCATGGACGGCGATTGTATGTCCGACAAAATCCGGAAAAATCGTAGAAGAGCGGCTCCAGGTCTTGAGGATTCTCTTCTCACCGGTCTGGTTCATCTCCTGAACGCGCTTCAGGAGACGTTCTTCTACAAAAGGACCTTTTTTAACACTTCTGCTCATTTGTCTCCTCCATTATTTCTGATTAGCACGTTTCAAGATCATCTTATTTGTGCGATGATTCTTTTTCCTGGTCTTATAGCCAAGAGTGGGTTTGCCCCAAGGAGTAAGCGGACCGGGGTGTCCGATCGGGCTCTTTCCTTCTCCGCCACCATGAGGGTGATCTACGGGATTCATTACGACGCCGCGAACATGCGGGCGCTTACCCATGTGGCGTTTACGTCCGGCTTTGCCGATCTTGACGTTCGCGCTGTCCTCATTGCTGACCTGGCCGATAGTAGCCATACAGTTAAGCGCAACGTAACGGAGTTCGCCGCTGGGCAGCCTCACAAGAGCTTTGCCGCCCTCTTTTGCCATCAGCTGAGCCATGTTTCCGGCGCTGCGTACAAGCTGTCCGCCTTTGCCGGGATAAAGCTCAATGTTGTGGATAACGGTACCGACCGGAATATTCGCGATCGGAAGGGCGTTTCCGGGAAGGACGTCCGCATTCGGACCGTTCTCGATCTTGTCGCCCACCTTCAGTCCGGCGGGAGCAAGGATATAGCGTTTCTCACCATCTTCGTACTGAAGAAGAGCAATGAAAGCGGTGCGGTTGGGATCGTATTCAATGCTCTGCACAGTAGCAGCGACATCAAACTTGTTCCGCTTGAAATCGATCACACGGTATTTCTTACGGTTTCCGCCGCCGTGATGACGGACGGTGATGCGACCCTGAGCGTTTCTGCCGGAATGCTTCTTCAGAGGCTCGAGAAGGCTCTTCTCGGGTTCTTTCTTCGTAAGTCCAGAATAATCTGTGACTGTCATTCCGCGGTGTCCAGGAGTCGTTGGCTTGTAGGTCTTAATTGCCATAAATCAAATCTCCTTTTAAATTAGCGGGAACAGGCTATTTCGTTCCCATACGAAAGCCTTACGGCTGTTTTTTGTCTTTGGGATTAGGTCATGCTCTCAAAGAACTCGATACCTTTACTGTCTTCAGTCAAGGTAACGATCGCCTTTTTCCAAGCGGGAGTGAAACCCATGGTGTAACCCTGACGGCGTTTTCTTCCGCGAACAGAAAGGGTGTTAACCTTCTGGACCTTAACACCGAAGATTTCTTCGACCGCTTTAGCGATCTCGATCTTTTCGGCATCGTTTGCGACCTTGAAGGTGTACTTCTTGGCCATCGTCGCTTCCATGCTCTTCTCGGTGATAACCGGGGCGAGGATGATATCTCTGGCGTCTTTCATTATGCGTAGACCTCCTCGATACGTTTGATTGCGTCCACAGTAACGACAAACTTTCCGCCGTTCAAAATGTCATAAACATTGATCGTGTTCGTCAGAGCTGTCTTTACTCCGGGAATGTTAGATGCGCTCTTGATCAGATAATCGTTCTTGTCAGCCATGACAAGCAGCGCTTTCCGGTCCACATTCAGCGCATTAAGCATTTCAACGACTTTTTTCGTCTTGTACTCATCAAGGTTGATCTGATCAACAACGATCAGGTCGCCACTCGCGAGTTTCGAAGAAAGAGCGGAACGCATTGCGAGCGCGCGGACTTTCTTATTAACAGACATTCTGTAGTCACGGGGCTTCGGTGCGAAGGCGACTCCGCCGCCTTTCCACTGAACAGCGCGTGTGCTTCCCTGACGGGCGCGCCCTGTGCCCTTCTGCCTCCAAGGCTTACGGCCTCCGCCGGAAACCTCGCTGCGGGTCTTCGCAGACTGTGTGCCCTGTCTCTGGTTGGCGAGATACGCCTTGACGACAGTGTGCATCACGCTGACATTCGGTGTGATTTCGAAAACAGAACTTGAAAGCTCGATCTCGGATACCGCTTTGCCAGTCATATCATATACGTTAACTTTTGCCATGATCGATATCCTCCTTACGCTTTCTTGACCGCATTCGTAATGCAGACGATTCCGCCCTTCGGACCAGGAACAGCGCCTTTGATCGCGATGAGATTGTTCTCAGCATCGACCTTCACAACTGTCAGGTTCTGAACGGTGACCTTCTCGACACCATACTGTCCGGGAAGTTTCTTGCCTTTTGGCGAGTGACGGCTCTGGGTGTTGGGGCCCATCGGGCCTGCGTGACGGTGTACAGGACCAGTACCATGCGTCTCTTTCAGACGATGTCCGCCGTAGCGTTTGATGATACCGGAGTAGCCGTGTCCTTTGCTGATCCCGCTGACATCAACCATGTCACCGTTTTCGAAAGTATCGGCCTTGATCACATCGCCGACGTTGAAGGAATCGCTTCCTTCAAGTCTGAACTCACGAAGGACTTTCTTGTAGCCGACGTCAGCTTTGTCAAAATGTCCTTTCATGGGCTTGTTGGTGCTCTTTACGCTGGCATCTCCGAAGCCAAGCTGGAGCGCACTGTAGCCATCGTTTTCAACGGTCTTCTTCTGAACGACCGGGCACGGACCTGCCTCGATGACTGTTACGGGAACGACCTTGCCGTTCTCGTCGAAGATCTGAGTCATTCCGATCTTCTTTCCGATGATTCCTTTTTGCACGAGTTTTTCCTCCATTTAGGTTATTGGTTGGCCTGTCGGCCAACTTGACCCGTTGCAGTGTTGTACTCAGAGTTTGATCTCTACATCAACACCGGCGGGGAGCTGAAGACTTGTCAAAGCTTCCACAGTCTTGTTAGACGGTTTCAGGATGTCGATAAGTCTTTTGTGAGTCCGCAGTTCGAACTGCTCACGGCTGTCCTTATACTTATGAACAGCGCGCAGAATGGTCACGATGTCCTTGTCGGTAGGGAGCGGTACGGGACCGGAGACGCGTGCGCCAGTGCGCTTTGCGGTCTCACAGATGATCGCCGCTGCCTTGTCGACCTGCTCATGATCGTAACCCTTAACGCGGATTCTGATAACGGTTTTGACTGCCATTTTTGCCTCCTTATTTGATGGTGGCCAAATTTTCAACACTGACCCGTGTGTGTCGCCTTCTCCCATGTGAATTGCCGGCAATACCTTCCCATGAAAGTGTTCCCGGCATCGGATGCTAACAAGCACGCTGCTCGAAGGAAATTGGATGGTGTACCCATCATATCCACAGCTCAATATTGAATTTTCGCCCGGTTCTTGACTCGGACATACTCAGTGGAAATTCCCTGCTTCCGCAGCAACCTCCCACGTCAACGCATATCTTCGCAGTCGCCTAATTAGTATAGTAAAAAGAACCAAAGAATGCAATCTGTTTTTGTGTAAAAATAATTACAATTTATTACAGATTGATGCTTCGGTTCTTTTTTTTACTGTCCTGGGAAATCAAAAGAGATCAATAGCTCTTTCCCCAGATCACCATATTCTTTGCTGGCCTGCCGCAGCATACGCAGGTTCCTGAAAGCTTTTTCTGCTCAAACGGTATACATCTCGAGCCGATTCCGAAACGTTCCTTGAGTTCGTCCTCACATGCTTCCTCGCCGCACCACATCGCATTATAGAATCCGACTCTCTCCTCGACCGCTTTTGCCAACTCATCAAGCGTCGCGCAGTCTACCGTACGGTTCAGCATGTTTTCTTTTGCACGGTCGTACATGGAACGTGCGATCTCTGCAAGCAGCATTCTGATTTCTTCCTCGACGTTTTCCAAAGAAACCACTTTCTTCTCGCTGGTATCGCGCCGGACAAGAACACAGTTTCCGGCTTCGATGTCTCTGGGTCCCATCTCTACCCTGACAGGGACACCTTTCATCTCATACTGTGCGAACTTCCATCCCGGGCTGTTGTCGGACAGGTCAATATCTGTACGGATTCCAGCTTTTTTGAGACGCTGATACAGTGCCTGAGCGTTCTCCTGCACACCTTCCTTATGCTGCGCAATCGGTACAACGATTGCCTGGATCGGTGCTACAGCGGGAGGCAGGATCAGGCCGTTGTCATCTCCGTGGGTCATGATGATCGCACCAAGCAAACGCGTCGAAACGCCCCACGAAGTCTGGAAAGGATACTGCAGTGTGTTGTCTCTGGCAGTGTAGGTAATATTGAACGCTTTAGCAAAACCATCCCCGAAGTAATGGCTGGTACCGCTCTGAAGCGCTCTGCCGTCGTGCATCATTGCCTCAATTGTGTAGGTTGCTTCTGCTCCCGCAAACTTCTCGCTTTCTGTTTTCCTGCCGCAGATGACCGGAATCATGAGTGACTCTTCTGCAAATTTCCGATACACTTCCAGCATCTGTTCCGTTTCATGAATCGCATCTTCCGATGTTTCATGCATCGTGTGCCCTTCCTGCCACAGGAACTCTCTTGTTCTCAGGAACGGGCGGGTCGTCTTTTCCCACCTGATCACGGAACACCACTGGTTATACAGTTTCGGAAGATCCCTGTATGAGTGGATAATATGGGCAAAGTGATCACAGAAAAGTGTTTCTGATGTAGGTCTTACGCAGAGTCTTTCCGCCAGTTCCTCTTCCCCGCCGTGCGTGACCCAGGCAACTTCAGGCGCAAATCCCTTCACATGGTCTTTTTCTTTCTGCAGGAGCCCCTCCGGAATAAGCATAGGCATGCAGACGTTTTCGTGCCCCAGTTCTTTAAACATGCCGTCCAGGATTTTCTGGATATTCTCCCAGATTGCATAACCGTACGGTCTGAAAATGATGCATCCTTTTACACTGGAATAATCGATCAGTTCTGCCTTCAGAACGATATCGGTATACCATTGGGTAAAGTCGTCATTGATCGAGGTGATCGCCTCGACAGCCTTTTTCTCTTTTGCCATAATCGTTATCCTCTCAAAATGGTTGCCAATATATTATAAAGAATCGTTTCCGAAAAATAAAGAATACTCCTGATGTAAATACGGAACGGACTGTCACCAGCCCGTTCCGATGATTTTTTCCGATTTATTCAGATACGTTCCTCAATGTACCCGACTATGTCAGAGACGGTTCTAAGCTCCTCCGCATCCTCATCTGGGATATCAAGGTCAAATTCATCTTCCAGATCTATAAAGATCTCATAGACCTGAACCGAATCCGCACCGAGGTCATCCACGATACTCGTTTCAGGGAAAATCTCATTTTCATCCAGTTCAAGCAGATCACAAATGATCCTTACGACCCGTTCGAAAACCATCTCAAAACACTCATCCTTTCTTTATGCCGTAGTCTTGCTTAAGAACGACAGTTGATATCATTTTACTGTCTGCAGAGCGCCGAGCAGCAAAGTTCCCTGCGCAAAGAGATTCACAATCTCGCCGATCCAGTTCATCGATGCTTTCGTGAAATCCCTGGAGGAGAGATAACCCATGCACAGCTGTAAGATGAACGATACGGCAAACAGAATCGCTGCCCCCTTTTTCTTTTTTCGCAGAGCGATCACCGCGTATCCCACGCTTGCTCCAAGGCATCCCAGCACCATAGGCACGATAAACGGCATTCCGCTCGTGACGACCGGAACGGCCATCTGCGCACCGGAGCCTTTGGCAAAAACGAACCTGAGGACCGCCACTGCAGTAAACATGAAACCAATGCTCTGCATCGGCATGAAAGAATTGTTCAACGCCTGAAAATCACAGACCTCAAGCGCGTAAAGCAATTTCCAGAGTCCTTTCATAATGCCTGCGCAAGCGATCATAACAGTACCGGCGCAGAAAAGTGCGAAAGGCCCGCGGTTCATCTTGTCATAGAAGTAGCGCTGGAAAACGGCAGAAGCACAGCAAAACAGAATGACCGGGATAAAATCAAACAGCGCCATTGACAGAGATAAATCCATGGCTGTACTCCTTTTATTTTTTCTTTTCTTTGCTGCGTTTATCGTTGATGATCTTCATTTCAGCAGCAGTGACCAGAGTGCAGTTATTCTCCTTGGCCCAGGTCACGCATCCTCTCAGTACTGTCGGAAGAAATACCCTGGGAACGTTCAGAATCATTTCGAGCGCGTCATCGGAGAACTTGACGGTGTCGTCGATCCGGTCGGCAGCATACCTTACGGAAGAAAGAGACTGCTTGCGGATCGGGAGCAGTTCGGGGATCGGTCTGCGGTGTTTCGTATACCAGAAGTTTTTGCTGTCTCTGTAACCGTAGTCAACAGGTACAGGCGGGAAATCCCTTGCGCGAACTCCGTTGATGATCGCATTGTAGTATTTCTCTTTCATGAGGATCTTGTCCACTTTCAGGATAAAGTGCGCACCGTATTTGGAAGTGATCCCATTGAAATCGTGATACGGACCCTCATAGCAGTCCGCATCGGAAGGCTCATCACGGTCTGCCCCATCGAGTTCTCTTACCCATGTGCACTCGATCACCTGAAACGCATCTCTCAGTACTTTTGGTCTTACTTCTCCCTGTTCAGCGAGAAGGCTGTCTTCGAGTACAAACTCGCATTTCGCCATTTTTTCAGCGGGCTTGTCTCCGGGCCAGCTCAGCTTTACCGCTTCTTTGAACATCTTGCGCTCATCAGTAATGAAATTGATCGCGCACTTGCCCGTTCTCAGGATATTCTGTGCGGTGTTGGAGGAATTCCTGCACTCCAGCAACATCGAATAAAAACCTTTCCCGGCGACATAATAGGGTTGAACAAGAGAATACGGTCCTAAAGAAGTCATTCCGTCTTCGCAAAGCGTACTGATGACAACTGTAGGCATTGGAAAGAAAAGCGACGTCTGATAGAAATTGTCCACTACCCTCAGATCTTTAAAGCTGCTCATACACCTGTTTCCTTTCTAAATACATATATTATTAATGCATGTCGATGTCCAACGTTGCGTATGCATTCAGACTGATGGTTGCTGTGTTCCCGGACAGATATTCATAATAGCCGGCAGAAGCGATCATTGCTCCGTTATCTCCGCACAGCGCTCTCTCCGGAAGATACAGTTCAATCCCTTTTTTCTCACACAGTTTCCTGCACTTCTCCTGAAGAACACCGTTGACAGAAACACCACCGCAAAGTCCGGCCGGAAGGCCATATTCTGCTGCAGCATCCGCTATACGCGCCGCCAGGATATCCGTCACTTTCTGTTCGAAAGCAGCAGCAATGTCCGCTGTATTGATCACCTCGCCTTTCATCCGAAGCGAGTTGACAAGATTAAGCACTGCTGTTTTCAAGCCTGAAAAACTGACGTTATACTGTCCCGTGACGTGAGGCGTCGGAAGCGGATATCTGTCAGGATCTCCGTCCTTTGCAAGTTTTGAAATCTCAGGTCCGCCGGGGTAAGGCAGTCCGAGCGTACGCGCCACTTTGTCAAATGCTTCTCCGGCAGCGTCGTCTACTGCCCTGCCAAGGATCTCAAACTCAGTATAACCCTTTACCATAATAACATGAGAGTGCCCGCCGGAGACGACCAGAGCCACAAAAGGCGGCTTCAATTCCTTATTTGAGAGATACAGTGACGCGATATGACCGCGAAGGTGATGCACCGGAACCAGCGGTTTTTCCGCAGCATAACAGAATCCTTTTGCAAAACTGACCCCCGCCAGTAATGCCCCGATAAGACCCGGAGCATAAGTGACAGCGACAGCGTCGAGATCCTGTATACGGACGTCCGCTCTGCGCAGCGCTTCTTCTGTCACAGGCCCTATGTTTTCAATATGTCTTCTCGACGCAATCTCAGGAACAACGCCTCCGTAAAGCCGGTGCTCTTCAATCTGGGTCGCAACGATATTTGACAGAATGATTCTTCCGTCTCTGACTACAGCGACAGAAGTCTCGTCGCATGAACTTTCAATTCCAAGTATCAGCATAAATCCGTTCCTAACTGCAACATCATCACGATTCCGTCCTCCGTGGGATTACGATAGAAATCCCTTCTGAAGCCGACCCTTTTCCAGCCGTTCTTCTCATACAAACGGATGGCGGACGCCGCTCCCTCTCTTACCTCCAGCGTGATCTTCTTCACACCTGTATCCGCACATTCTTCAAGGAAAGCGGACAGAAGCGCCTGCCCGTGTCCCCTGTTTCTGGATCCGGCCCTAACGCCGAATTCGTTGATATGGCCTTCGTCTTCCAGCACATGGGCAGAAAGAAAACCGACGACCGCCCCCTCCTCTTCGCACACGTACGTTCTGGCAAAGCGAAAGAGTATCTCTTCCTCCATCTGATCATACGTCCACGGCATTCCGGAGCACTCATCCTCTATTTCGGTCAGTGCATCAAGATCAGTTATTTCCGCATTTCTAATAGTGCTCATTTGGCGTCATACCACGTTTTTCCGCTATGTACCTCAGCTAGAAGAGGCGCTTTCAGAGAAGCTGCCGCCTCCATTTCCTCCCTGAGGATCACTGAGGCGAGTTCTGCTTTTGACACCGGACACTCCACGATCAGTTCGTCATGAACCTGCAGAATCAGTTTCGCCTCAGGGCATTCTTTCTGAAGACGTTCAAAGACACGTACCATCGCAATCTTTATGATATCTGCTGCCGTCCCCTGAACAGGTGTATTCATTGCGAGTCTTCTGCCAAGCGCCTGTACCTGTTTGTTGCTGTTGCTCAGTTCGGGAAGATATCTGCGGCGCCCGTACATCGTTGTGACGTAGCCGTTGTTTTTTGCCTCTTCGACGGTCCTTTCAAGATAGGCGTTTACCGCCGGGAACGACCTCAGATAATTATCGATATAATCCTGAGCCTCTCTGACAGATACATGTACGTCTTGTGAAAGCGAATAGGCGCCGATTCCGTATACGATGCCGAAATTGACCGCCTTTGCTCTACGGCGCAGTTCAGGTGTAACCATGCTTCTGGGAACTTCAAAGATTTCCGCTGCTGTTTCCGTATGAATGTCATGTCCTTCAAGAAAAGCCTGTGTCATGTTACGGTCTTGACTGATGGAAGCCAGCACGCGCAGTTCGATCTGGGAATAGTCGGCATCCAGCAGAATACTTCCCTCTCCGGCGACAAAGAACTTTCTCATCTGGGAACCGAGCTGCGTACGGATCGGGATGTTCTGAAGATTAGGGTTGACTGAACTGATTCTTCCTGTCCGTGTCTCAGTCTGCCTGAATTCTGTATGGATCCTCCCGGAATCTCCGGCAGCGCTCAGCAGTCCTTCCACATAAGTCGCCTGCAATTTCTGGAAACTTCGGTATTGCAGGACGGAATCAACGATTCCATAGTCATTGCGCAGTTTCTCAAGTGTCTCAGCATCTGTTGAATATCCGGTCTTCGTTTTTCTTCCATGAGGCAGTCTCATCTCCTCAAACAGAACAGTTCCCAGCTGTTTTGGGCTGTTCAGATTGAATTCATGTCCAGCCGCTTCATATACAGAGCGCTGTGCCTCTTCTGCAAGGCCGGTAAGCTGATATCCGAATTCCCTGATTCCGGATGTATCGACGAGGAATCCATCGTGTTCCATATGGGCAAGAACTCTGGACAGTGGCAGTTCAATATCACGGAACAGTTTTTCCATACCGAGTTCCGCCAGTTTTTCCCCAAGTCTGTCGCACAGCGGAACGATCAGCCCTGCTTCGCTGTATTCCGAAACAAAAGACGGCTGGACATCATATTCCGCGCACAGAGTGTTAAGGGTATAGTTGCTTCCCGATGGATTCAGCAGATAGCCGGCGATCTCATAGTCAAACTCAAACAGATCACAGTCAAATCCGTTTTTCAGAGCCATTCTGTACAGTGTTTTTCCGAATCCCGTCCGGATTCGAGCGGTGCCGTGAAGAAGCTGAAGCAACTGAAGTTCATCGACCACGCAATAGCGTTTATCCGCCACAGCGATATACTTCCCGTTCTCCGCAAAGAGAGCGATATTCTTTTCCAGAAGGATCTCATCAAATCCGATCTCTTCACCGGAGACGTTCACCTTCTTTTCCTCTTCCCTGACTGACGGGACAGAATACGAATCAAGTCCCAATTTGCTGATAAGAGAGTGCATTTCCAGCCGGTTCAGGATCTTTGTCACTGCTTCCCGATCCGGTTCGCCCGGAATAAATCTCTCGAGGTCCTCGTCAACCGGGGCATGACGGTCGATCGTCACGAGGTCTCTGGAGAGGTAAGCTGTCTCCTTATCTTCGATCAGATGTTTCCGCATTGCGGGTTTGATCATCGGATCATCCAGGTTTTCATATACGCCGTCCAAAGAACCAAACGCCGCGATTAGCGACGTAGCCGTTTTTTCACCGCATCCGGACACGCCTGGGACATTATCGGAACTGTCCCCCATTAGGGCTTTCACATCAATGAACGCAGAGGGCGAAACGCCATATTTCTCTTTTACGCCATTTTCGTCAATCGGCGTGATCTCGCTTTTTCCCATCCTGACCGAAGGATAAAGAACCACCGTTCCGTTGCCGACCAGCTGGAAACTGTCCCTGTCTCCTGAAAGGATCAGACACTCCATTCCTTTTTCGGAAGCCGCACGTGACAGCGTCCCCAGAATATCGTCCGCCTCATAGCCCTGACACGTAACGATCTGATAACCGAGCAGCGTGAGCAATTCCTTTATAACAGGAAGCTGCTCCGCCAGTTCTTCAGGCATTCCTTTGCGGTTCGCCTTATATCCGGGATACATGCTGTTGCGGAATGTGCCTCCCGGAAGGTCAAATGTAATTCCTACACGGTCCGGTTTATTCTCCTCCATCTGCCTGAGCATAATGTTCAGAAACCCATAGATCGCGTTCGTATAATGGCCGTCTTTTGTTGTCAGTGTCTTGATCCCGTAGTACGCACGGTTAAGAATGCTGTTACCGTCAATAAGAAGCAATTTCATCTGTATACCCTCTCATACGGTTCAGTATATCACACTTACCCATATAAAAAGTGCTATACTCCTATCATGTACAATCAATCGTCAATTCTGAACATTATCGGTACCTGCGGCCTTGCGCCTATGGCAGGATATACCGATTCAAGCTTCCGCAGGATCTGCAGATCCTATGGGGCTACTTTTACCGTGACTGAAATGATCAGCGCTAAAGCGATCCGGTACGGTGACCGCAAAACCGAGCAGCTGATGCATTTTCAGGAAGATGAACGGCCGATCGGGATCCAGTTGTTTGGCGCAGACCCGGACGATTTCGCATATGCCTCAGAATATGCCGTCCGCCGGTTTCACCCCGATTTTATCGATATCAATATGGGTTGTCCTGCCCCCAAGATCACAGGAGGCGGCGCAGGCAGCAAACTGATGGATTCGCCTGCTCTTGCCGCGGAGATTGTGAAAAAAACTGTTTCCGCTTGCGGTATTCCGGTCACCGTTAAGATGCGGGCAGGTTTCAAAACTGTGACTGCTCCCGCTCTTTCTGCCGTTCTGGAAGAATCGGGAGCTTCCGCCCTTTTTGTACACGCCAGAACACGGGATCAGATGTATCATCCTCCGATCGATCCCTCCGTCATCAGGCAGGTTAAGCAGACCGTTTCCATTCCTGTATTCGGAAACGGGGATCTTCTCTCTTCCTGCGATATTGATCAGATGCTCCGTGAGACAGGGTGCGATGGCGTAATGATCGGACGAGGAGCTCTTGGTAATCCTTATATTTTTGCCGGAGACTCCGGTCTGTCTCCTTCCCTCGAAGACCGGTGCGCTGTACTTCTGAGGCACGCCCGCGCTTCCGTCGAGGAAAAAGGGCCATACGTCGGAATCCGCGAGATGCGGAAACACGCTCCGTACTATTTTAAGAATGTGAACCATGCGGCTCAGATTCGCGGTTCATGTGTCCAGATAGAAACCCTCGGGGATCTTGAAAAAATATGTGAGGAAGCGCTGTCTTACGGATACGCAAGATAAAACGCACGCCGTAATATTCCGGCGTGCGTTTTCTTATTACAGTTCTTTTCCCAGAAGTTCGTCCAGCGTCAGATAATAAGATGGAAGGAATTCTCTGATGAAATACTTCAGTTCCGGAAGATCCATCTTTTCCAGTGATTCCATTGTCGATTTTTCCGCACTGACAAATTCCATATTACCGCTCTGTTTTTCCTCGATGCATTTCAGCAAAGCACTGAGTTTATCTGCGGATTTGATGATCTGTCTTTCTCTGTCTGTTAAGTCTGTTCCCTTTACACATGTTCCGATCTCATCACGGAGCGGTTCCGGTAGCATCTGGAGGATCTGGTCTTCTGCCTCCTTCTCTACCGCTTTATAACTCATCCTGATGGATTCGTTGCGGTATTTGACAGGAGTCGGCATATCGCCGGTTAGTGTTTCACCAAGATCATGATACAACGCAGCCGTCGCCACATGTTCCGGTCTGACATCATCCGCTCCGAACATTTCCCGGGCTGATACTGCAAGGACATGGGCAATCCCGGAAACAATCGCGGAATGCTCGGAAAGCGATTCCTTCCTGGAATTTCGCATCAGTCCCCAGCGGTCGATGTAATTCATTCTGGCAAACAAAGCAGAGAAACCAAATGACATGATCAGCAGACTCCATTGTAATAGTTCTTTTATTCTAACACTGAAACAGTGCTGCCGCAAATGCGACAGCACTGTCCTTTTTTACTTGCCCAGCAAGATTACATATTTGCTGCCTGATAGTTCAGCGTATGAGCCTGGAGGAAAGCGTTCAGCTCGTCGATGCTAAGGCCGTAAGCCGTGACGATCTCCGCTTTGTCGTTCTTGATCTCATCTTTCGCGGTTTCCACAAGCGCCTGCGCCTCAGCGGAAGCGTTTGCCTTATAGAAATCGTTCTCGGCGATGCCGCATGCACCGTCCTTGATACCGCATGTGATCAGACCGCCATTGACTTTTCCGCCAGCCTGAAGCGTCTCAATAAATCCTGCGACAGGACCCACAGGGTTCTTCAAGCAGGAGGTGAGGATCACTTCAGCAACATCCATTTTGTCGTTCGCCGCGAAGACAGCATACTGGTCTGCGTCGACGCCAAGCGCCCACAGCATCTTGTCGGGAGTCTCTTCACGCATCTCAATAACAGCCTGGAAGACGCCGTCTCCGGACTGTCCCGCGCATCCCCAGAACATATCCGCGTCATTGTTATTCTTCAATGCTTTGGAAAGTTCCTTTGCCTTTGCAGGGTCAGACCAGGGATTCTCGCCATTGATCCAGCTGTAAACTGTGCTGGAACCGCCGCGCTCAACGCCCTGAACATAGCCGAGCATCCAGTCATAAAGACCGACATTTTCCTGTCCGCCGATAAATGCGCATTTTCCGGTCTCAGACATGGCACCTGCAACAAGTCCGCCCACATAGGACGCCTCGCAGGAGCGGAAGAAACCGGCGATGATGTTGTTGGCGTCGCCTGCATCAGATTCCGCACGTGCAGAGAACAGATAGAAAATGGTGTCCGGATAATCCTTGGCTTCTTCTTCCACCATGGCGAGGACTTCGGCATTGTACTGGACACAGACGATATCGTAACCGTTCTGTGCAGCTTCACGGGTCGCCGTGAGCTGGTCACCGCCGGCGCCGACCTGTGTGCAGAAATACTCAATGCCGTACTTCTGCTCGTACTCTTTCAGAGAACGGTCAGAAGCATCAGCGAAAGAGTTGTCGCCGAGCTGCTCGATGATGAAACAGACCTTGACCGGCTCTTCGACCACTTCGGGCTCAGAAGGAGTCGTGGTTTCAGGCTCTTTCTCAGGCTCGTTGCTTCCCTCATTCTCGGCAGGTGCGCCGCCGCAGGCGACAAGCGCGAAAGCCAGCACGAGAACGAGGAGCAGGGAAATAAACTTTTTCATTTTTGTCTCCTTTTTTGTGTACTGTCGATAATGGGTTGTTTTCATTGTACTAAAAAAAGCCGTATGGTCATACGGCTTTTTCTCTTTGTCATCATTCTGTAAAGAAGAAAGATAATAATTCACAATATCACGGCGAAACTATCAATACCGATTAGCTATTTTGGCACGTTCCAGCAGCCGGTCCACATAATCATCAGAGTATCCTCCGAATCCGGTCAGATTCTCCCTGAGTTTCAGGCGGGACAGATGCACAGTCGGTTCGTCCTCGATCGCAGCCAGGATCTCTTCTCCGAGATCGTCGAACATTTCTTCCTCACCGCGCAGCGTCCTGATCTGATTTGGGTAACAGGTCTCCATGTAGGTTCCGACCTCAAACGGTTCATACATCCTGAACTCGCCGTTCTCGGTCGCTTCCTCCGGTCCCCATTTGCTTTCGTATTTTTTCAATACCGGATAAAGACGTTCAAGCACTTTCTTCACTTCAGGATCGTTTTCTCTTTCCCAAAGAAGATTGATCCGCTCTTCAGGGTCTTCCGTCAGATCGAAGAGCTGATCTTCATCCCCGTAATAATGGATCAGTTTATAACGCTTATCCCGGATCATACACCATCTCCGGTTCCCCTTCTGGTGCTCCGCATAAACGACAGAACGGTCTTTTTTGGGCTCCGGGGCGAACAGGCTTTCTCCAGGGAGTTCGTAATCTGCTGGATAATCCGTCCGGGCGAGATCAAGGAAAGTCGGAAGGATATCGTTCAGATCCATGAAGTCGTTATTGACAGATCCCGGAGCGATATGCCCCGGCCACTGCATCAGAAACGGGATATGCGCGCTTGGTTCATGGGCATTCATTTTCTGATATGTATCCAGATCTCCAAGCATCTCGCCGTGGTCTGATGTGAAGATCACCACCGTGTTCCGGTCAAGCCCCGTCTCGCGCAGCGCTTCAAGGATACGTCCGATATTATAGTCTACCCAGGATACCGCTCCCGCGTAGTTTTCTCTCATCCGGTTGATATTTCCCTCATCCGGAAGATCCGCGATGCATTTCAGTTCCTCCAGCAGTTTTGAAAGCGGCGTGACGCTGGATGTATGCCGCGGAACCTGACCGTCGTACATATGACTGAATGAGTGCGGTGAGGCAAGAGGAGGATGAGGCTGGATAAAACCAGTCCACAGCAGGAATGGCCTGTCCTGCTCCCCTCTCGATCTAAGGATGTCGATCGTCTTGTCTGCGACCCAATGAGAACCGGTCAGTTCATCCGGGAGCAGACTCTGCTGCGGCTGCTGATACAGAACGTTACGGACTCCATGCATACTGCCGACATGACCGTAACCCTTTTCCCTCAGGAAAAGGGCATAGTCATCCTCAAGGATATCCTGCACGACTTCATCCATGTTATAAAAACGGTCAAACCCCGTCGCACGCCGTTCCGGCTGGAAATGCATTTTCCCGACCGCAAAGGTGCTGTAACCGGCATCCGAACAGATCTGAGCGAAAGTCGGCAGATACCAAGGACAGCATTTCGCATCTTTTCCGAAGTAATTATCATCAAATCCGTGATACTTCGCAGTGAGCCCGGTGATCATATTGTGGCGCGCGGGAATGCATACCGGATTCGGAGAATACGCAAGATCGTAACGGCATCCGTTCTCTCCTATCGAATCAATATTCGGCGTTCTGATCCACGGGTTGATCCCGTAAGCGTGAACATAATCCCAACGCAACTGATCGACAAACAGCAGCAGTATATTGGGTCTTCGGTCGGTCATTGTATTCTTCCTCGCAGAACGGATCCGTCAGGGCTCCAGCGGATGAGCAGCGTTGTATTCTCTCACCTTGGCGATGTTTCGCTCATGATCCCCCATCGTAACGCCCCAGTAATAGTTCGTATCGTTGTCAGTGATGAAGAAATAGTACTCATGCTGATCAGGATGGACCGTTCCCATGATCGCCTTATATCCGGGATTGCAGATCGCACCGACAGGAAGTCCGACACGGATATAGGTGTCATACGCTTCCACCATGTTCATCGGGATATTACGGATCTTGGCATCGGTGTCGCCGTTATAGTAGAAGCCAAGAACTCCATAGATAAAATTCCCTGTAAGGTGTTCAGTCGACGTATCGGATTCGAGGCACGGAAAACGGTCAGGTGTGTCAAGCCGGTTCTTAAAAACTCCGGCAACCATGGAGTACATTTCGTCTCCCAGCGTCTCTTTTTCCACGATGGAGGCGAGGATGATCGTCTCTTCCAGAGAGAGTCCGCTCGAGGAGATCGCAGATACGACTTCCGGCGTAAGTACTTTCTCTTCGAAATTCTTCAGCATGACCTCGACGATCTCATGCGCTGTACTTCCGACGACAAATTCGTAAGTGTCAGGAAAAAGAAAACCTTCCAGTCTGATGAACTTGTTCTCGTCTTTTGCGATCTCATTGAAAAACGAAACGTCATATGTATCGTAATTGCACGCATTCAGAAACTCGTTTACACCGCAAAATCCGAGATCAGAAAGCCTGTACGCCATGGAAAGCACTGTTGTTCCTTCCGGAAATGTAACGGAAACCGTTTCCACATCCAGATATGTCGTTTGCTGCAGCGCCTTGATGAGATCATCATAACTGCTCCCGCATACGACAAGATGGTCGCCAAGATTGTATGTCCCGTCCGCCTCCTTCAGCTTGCTGTAAACACGGAAGACCATCGCATTTCGGATCAGACCCTCTTCCTCGAGGATGGAGGCGATCGTTGCTGTTGACGCTCCTTCAGGAACAGTGATGACTTTCTCCTCGCCCTGGCCGCCGTCGCCACGGATCTCCCGCAGCACGTAGAGACCGCCGATCATCGCGCACAGGACGGCGATGAAGAAAAGCAAAAGGAAAAAGGAGAAGATGCTTCTTTTCTTTCTTTTCATAAAAACAAGACCCTTACCGTACAAAATAAACTTTTGCCGCCACGGCATCTGCAGCTTCTTTACCGCGCAGCGCTTCGATGAGTGCAAGAGAAAACTCTTGAGCGACTCCAGCGGATTTACCGGTGATGAAAGGAAGATCTACAACGACGTCCTCATCAATATAGGATTCACCGAGTTCCGAAGCATGATCGGGATAGCAGGTTGCCCGCTTTTCCAGCAGCAGCCCTTCTTTCGCAAGAATCGTCGGCGCTGCGCAGATCGCAGCGATCAAAACGTCCGTCTCTCCATATCCAAGCCGAATCGCTCTGCGGACCGCCTCGCTTGCGGAAAGGTTAAGGTAACCCGGTGCACCGCCGGGAAGCACGATGGCTTCCGTGTTATCATCCGGATAAAACATATCGTCAGACATATCCGTCATGACAGACACGCCATGCGATCCTTTCGGGACGGCTGTCCCGACACCGACAGTCTTGACGTCGACCCCCGCTCTGCGCAGGTAGTCGATCGGCGTCAGTGCTTCGACTTCTTCGAATCCGTCTGCCAAAAAAACATAAACCATAACAACACCTCAAAAAAACGATTAATCAAACATCAGATTCATATACGGAGCAAGATCCGACAGAGGTTTATCCGTCGAAAATGATTTGCTCATGCCATAACCGATCTTCTTGACCCCTTCATAAGGCAAAAGGCCAGCACCTATCGGGAGCCTGATCTTGACCCGCCTCGGATCAAACCGGTTGACGATTTCCGCCAGAAGCACACGTGTGCTGTCTTCATTCGTTCCTAGAAGTTCCCTGATATACATGGACTTTCCCTGTATACCGTACAGCGCATAACTTGCGCCGTGTCCACCCTTGTATAGAGCCATCGATTCACCATATGCAATCGCATCAAAGTACACCTTCAGCAGCATGTCGGATTCCCATTCAAGATGCGGGACCTCGTAAAGAGCTGCTTCTCTGATGGCATAGACTTCCTCCATGTCGATCCTTTTCTGGTCATTGATGATCACATCTGTATCCGGAGAAGGTGTATCGCCGATCATTCCCGACCGCAACTGAAGGACACGCACGCCAAAGTCGGGATGGTACCCCTGCCTCTTGTAAAATCCCTGAAACATTTTGCCGCCAGGAATCAGGACGGACATCTGCGCGCCCCGGGCCCTCGCATCCAATTCGATCCTGGAGATCAGGTTATTCATATAACCCCGGTGTTCATATTCCGGAAGCGTTCCGCAGCCGAACAGATATATGCTGGGGATCCTGTTGTCACGGAAAGAGAAATGGCAATCCAGAACTGTCGCCATGGACACGACCTGCAGATCCTCTTCAATCACATACGTCTGTTCAGGGGATACGATATTGTTATCGTAGATAAAATCGATATAGTTCAGCGGATCATCAAAACACTGGTCCCAGATGTGCCGCATCTGAGGAATGTCCGTGAATGTTGCTTTTCGGATCATGGGATCAAGACCTCAACCTCTTTCAATATCATCCGATGGATTTCTTCGATCGAGAGCAGTTCTCCGTCCCTGTCGCATTGTATCGGATGCCATCCCAGGCGTTCCGCACAGTACAGAGCGGCTTCCCTGCTTCTTTTCTGATATGCCTCGTCTTTTTCGTGGATGTCTTTCAGGCCCTCATCCCCGCGGTATCTCTTTTCGATCAGTCCGGCAGAGCATTCTTCGGACATATTCAGAAAGATGACAAGATCGGGCTTCGGAATCCCAAGCAGACCATACTCGAATTCCTGCAGCCAGCATATATAACGATCCCACTCATCAGCGGGAAGTTTATTTGTCTGAAACACCATATTCGAAGTCGTGTAGCGATCCAGAACAAATACTGTTTCTTCCTCGTAATCGGCTTTCCAGTCAGCCCTGTAACTGCAAAAACGATCCACAGCGAACAGAACAGACGTCGCATAACAATCCACATCGTCAGGACTTCCGCCGAATTCCCCATTGAGATACATTCTGACAGGACCACTCGACAGAGACGAATAATCCGGGAAAGAAAGTCCGCGGACTTTGATTCCCTTTTCCTCCAGTGCCTTTCGCAGCAGTGCGGACTGCGTCGCTTTTCCGCTGCCGTCCAGCCCTTCAATTACGATCAGCTTGCCATTCATATAAAACTTCTTCTTTCAGTATTGTTGCGTTATTATTGCCCGTTATTCTGATCCGGTCAGTCTTCCACCTTGGACAATGGCGCATAGTTCGCCATCGCTTTCTTTCTTCCGCAGGTCTCAAATTTGATTTCGAGCAGAATATCTCCCCCGATTGGTGTAGCGGAGATTACAGTCCCCTTGCCGAACGATTTGTGGATCACTCTGTCCCCTTCTTTGAAAGAGACTGTATTTTTTCCCGTTCCCGGCTTCGGCTGCATCGTGATCTTCGACCGCAGTTTCGTCTTTTCGGTATCCTGTATTTCAGCGGCAGAATAGCCGCGGCTGTTCCCAAAACTGTTTCCGAAGCTGTTTGCTCTGCGATAATTCTGGTCAAGATACTGACGCGGCTTATACGTGTTGCCGGTTTCGACGATAAACTCCGGGTCAATCTCCTCGATGAATCTGGACGCCGGATTTCTTCTGGTCTGTCCGTAGAGTTGTCTTGTCTCTGCCCTGAGCAGATGCAGTTCCTTCTTTGCTCTTGTCATCCCGACATAAGCAAGCCTTCTTTCCTCTTCCATCTCCGCTTCGTTATATCGGGCCCGGTCAGACGGGAAGAGGCCGTCCTCCATACCGATCAGGTAGACATAGTCAAATTCCAGGCCTTTGGCTGAATGGATCGTCATAAGCGAAACACGATCCGTGTTTTCATCGTAAGTATCCATATTCGATACAAGTGCGATCTCCTCGAGAAAAGAAGCCAGATCCCCTTCCGGATTCTCATCCGTGTAATTCTTCACGATGGAGACGAACTCATTGACGTTTTCCAGCCTGGATTCGCCCTCAAAGCCGAGTGCGGTGAGCATCGCACGGTAGCCGGTCATATCCAGCAGACGGTCGACGAAATTCGGCAGGTCTGTCTCTTCATACAACTCACAGAGAGAACGGTACAGATCGCTGAACCTTTTCAGAGAAGCCGCTGAGCGTGCGAGGATCGGATAATCCTCTGCATGGGATATGACCTCTATCATCGGAACACCGATGCCGGAAGAGATCTCCTGGATGCGGTCGATCGTTGTGTCCCCGATCTTCCGTGATGGTTTGTTCAGGATCCTTTTCAGACGGAGATCGTCACCCGGATTGACAACGATCGACAGATAGCTCAGGACATCTTTGATCTCCGCTCTGTCATAGAACCTCAAAGCGCCGACGACCTTATATGGAACGCCAGCACGGGCAAAATAGGATTCAACTACAGCACTCTGCGCGTTCGTACGGTATAGTACTGCATGCGCCGAATAAGGTATCCCGAGATTGGAATGCCGGTAAATATCCAATGAAATGTATGATACTTCATCATGCTCATTTTCCGCGGTATGGACATCGACTTTATTACCGCCTTCCAACGCCGTCCACAGTTCTTTTCCTTTTCTGCCTTTATTGCAGCGGATCACGGAATTCGCGCATCCGAGGATATTCGAGGTGGATCTGTAGTTCTGTTCGAGACGGATCACTTTCGCGGGAGCAAAATCAGACTCAAAGTTCAGGATATTCTGGATCGTGGCACCGCGGAAACTGTAAATGCTCTGATCGTCATCACCGACGACAAACACGTTGTTGTCATCATTTGTAAGCAGTTTAACAAGCATATACTGTGCTTTGCTCGTGTCCTGGTACTCATCTACCATGACGTATCTGAAACGATGATGGTAATACTCGCAGATGTCGGGATTCCCTTCAAGCAGTTTTACCGTGTAGTAGATCAGATCGTCAAAATCAAAAGCGCCGGCGTCTTTCAGCCGTTTCTGGTATTCCCGGTAGACTCTCACGACAACAGCGGTCTTCGGATCATACCGGTAGGACGCCTCATATTCTTCTGCGTCCATCATGCCGTCCTTGATATGTCCGAACTGTGAAGCCATCCAACGCACAGGATACAGTTTTTCTTCGATCGAGAACGACTTCAGGATATCCTTGATAACTCTTTCGCTGTCGTCTGTGTCGTAGATTGTGAAATTCTTTGGCCATCCGATTCTTTCCGCATCCCTTCTTAAGAAACGGACGCATGCCGAATGGAATGTTGAAGCGAAAACATCCCCGCCTTCCGGACCTACGGCGCGTTTGATCCTTTCCTTCAGCTGATCGGCGGCCTTATTCGTAAATGTGATCGCCAGAATGTTCCACGGACGGATATTCCCTGTCTTCAGCATAAAGGCCATGCGTTCAGAGGGAATGGCCTGCCTGCCGCCGAGCAGCGCATTGAGTTCATGAATATCCTCTTCCGTCGGTTCAGGATAGACTTCATCGCTTTCATACGCGTCGCCATATTGAAGCAACGACATGATGCGGTTGACAATCACTGTGGTTTTCCCGCTTCCGGCCCCAGCAAGAATCAGAACAGCTCCGCTGCAGCACAGTGCGGCTGTTCTCTGTTGGTCATTCAGACCCGAAAACCGGTGTTCGATATACTTCCGGCGAAGGGCTAAAAAATCGTTTCTGATGTCGTGCGTCATATGGCCCCCGATAATATGCTGACTTTTATTTTAACACATTCGTTCCATCAAAAAAAGCGGACACATGATCATGTGTCCGCTTCCCCATTCGTTTCAAAAAGGTCTCGTATTCTCCAGCAAGCCGGCAAGGCTCCAGGAAGACCGTCCGCCCTTCTCCGCTCTGCGTACTGACAATACCTTAACTCCGCTGCCTAATGTATACGCCACCGCCGCTGCAATCACCGCAATGATCTCGGCGGGCACTTCGTTCGTGACCTTGACAGCGGTCTCCTCATTTTTCTTTTTCTTAAAGAACAATGCCATGTTTCTTTCCCTTTCACTGTTTCTTACCCGATTATAGAAGATGCAGGTGGTTCTTGCAATGATTTCTGTGTATCATCCCGCTCAAGAAATCCCGCCAGATTTGTGTACCTTCCAAGTTTTCCGTCATTTGACGCCATCATTTCAACGATCTGCTCATTTCCGACGATGATCAGCAGCTGTCTCGCTCTCGTGAGAGCAGTATAAAGAAGATTTCTGTACCTGAGCCGTATCGGTGTATCTCCGACCGCCAGGATAACCGCAGGAAATTCGCTTCCCTGGCTCTTATGGACAGTGATCGCATAAGCGAGGTCAAGCAGCCTCGCCTGTTCAAACGAATACGTTGCGACTCTGTCTTCGAAACGCACAAGAAGCTGGTCTTTTCTATGGTCGATCTTTTCGATCCTTCCGATGTCGCCGTTGAACATTCCGGAACCGGTCTCTCCGTTGTCCCGTGTCCACGGGATATCATACGCGTTTCTGACCATCATTACCTTATCGTTTTCTCTGAAATGAGATGGCCCGAAACGCATTTCCGCCTTTTCCTGTGCCGAAGGGTTCAGTTTTTTCCTGAGTTCGTCATTCAGGGCAACAGAACCGGACAGACCAAGCTTTGAAGGCGTGATCACCTGGATATCCTCCACCGGATCATATCGGTAACTTGCAGGAAGTCTCCTGAACACCAGATCGGATATCAGCGCGGGAACCTGCTCTTTATCGCATTTCAGAAAAAAGAAGTCCCTGTCCTTCTGAGTCAGGTCAGGCATTTCACCTCTCAGCACCGCGTGCGCATTGACGATGATCAGGCTTTGAGCCGCCTGCCGGAATATCTTTTCCAACTCGACGGTTCTGGCTACACCGCTGAAGATAATATCCTTCAGAACGTTTCCCGGTCCGACAGACGGAAGCTGATTGAAATCCCCTACCAGAATAAGTCTGCACCAGGGCTTCAGTGCCCGAAGAAGAGAGGCAAAAAGTTCGCAGTCCACCATTGACATCTCGTCGATGATCACAACGTCATACTTCAGCGGATTCGATTCGTTATGGACAAACCGCAGCCTTTCTCCCTCGGCAAAATCCACTTCCAGCAATCTGTGGATCGTTTTAGCGTCGCGTCCAGTCAGTTCGGACATCCTTTTGGCGGCGCGTCCCGTGGGCGCACACAGGACGACCTTGTTTCCCTGCTTTTCACATAGGGCAAGGATCGCATTGACTGTTGTTGTTTTTCCCGTCCCGGGACCGCCTGTCAATACGACGACACCGGAAGTAAGTGCAGCGATGATCGCTTCCCTCTGTAAAGGTTCATAGCGAATACCGTTACGGGCTTCGAACAGATCGATCTCCTTTTCCGCATCCGCTTTGCTGATATATTCCGATTCCGCAAGGAATTTGATTCTTTCCGCAATATACTGCTCCGCGCCAAACAGATTCTGCAGGGCAGTCATTTCCACATCGCCGTTGCTGTCATGGCCGAAAAAGCCGTCTTCAACACCGGCAAACAGTTCGATTTCTACAGCATCCCTGTCACATCTTAGGTATTCTTTGGTGTTGTCGATCAGTTTTTCTGTAGGCAGACATGTATGCCCGTTCTCTGCGTTGTGACGCAGCGTATTGACAATACCCGCTCTAATCCGCCTCGGATCCTGCATTCCGATTCCCTGATCTTCAGCGAGATTATCCACAAACACAAAATCTTTGTAAACAGGATACCCGCAAAGCAGATAGGGATTGTCTCTTACCAGTTCTCCCGTTTCATTTCCGTATACTTTGTATAACTGTAAAGCATCATCCATTGACAGGCCGAACTGAGCAAGTTCTGCCACTGTTTCCTGAAGACCATACATGCGCGAAAGCTCTTCCGAGATCTGTTTTGCTTTTTTCTCCGAAATCCCTTTGATGGCCAGCATCTTCTCGGGTTCCTTCGCCATGATCTCCAGAGTGTCCTCACCAAAGCTCTCGACCAGTTTTTTTGCGGTGGAAGGACCGATACCTGTGATCGCACCTCCGGAAAGATACTTTCTTATTGCTGCTGCGGTCTTCGGCAAAGTCCTTTCACAGACGTCGCACTTAAACTGCATCCCATAGTTCGGATGAGAGACATATCGGCCATACGCAGTGATTTCTTCACCTGTACACACCAAAGCAAGATCGCCAACCAGAGTAACAGATTCGCCGTTTGCGTCGATCTCGATCACACCGTATCCGGTATCCTTATTCTGATAGACAATCTCTTCCACGATCCCGCGGACTATGCTTTTTTCACCCTGTGTATCCAAACCAATGCCATTGTATAAAGAAGAGATTTCTGTTTCAAGCACAACTAAAAAAGAGCGCTCTTCCGAGCGTCCTTTCCTTAGCAGATCAGGTCAGGATGAAGATGACGAAGAGGACGCCGAAGAAGAAGCTGCGGCGTTCCGTTCATCCACGCAGTCGATGCAAAGAACGATTGAACAGACGAGCACAGCGTCAGCAGGATCCGTGATATTGATCTCGTATGTATCGCCCCAGGTAAGCCATCTCTTATGGATCGTTGCAATCTGGTAGTCACCTTTCATAATACTGTAATCGTGATTCAGAAAATCCCCTTGAATCTCCCATCCTTTGCAGTCGATGGAATATTTCGGTTTGAAAAAAGTGAATTGCTTTCTGATTTCTGCCACTTCCACGCCGCCAACGAAAACATGGAACTTCGGCATCCAGGTAAAGAACTGTTCTTTAATTAATGCAACTTCATTAGACAGTGCGTCGGTCATCGTCAGTTGCTTGGTAAACGACCAGAACTTGCCTTCAACAAGATATACATCGTTCTCGTTCTCATCAAAAAAACGGAATTTGTCTGTAAGGGTGAAAACTTTTTCTTTTGCGTAAAGTCTCATGAATTCTCCTCAAAAAACAGTTTTTTCAGCGGTCTGAAAAGCAGGAACGTAAAAACAGCATTGATCCCTGCCTTTAGCAGATTGAACGGAAGAATAACCGTCGGCACCATGCTTGCTATTGCAGCAACTGACATTCCTGTGTACAGCGGGGTAAAAACCAGATTGCAAAGCACCATCACACCAGCCATCACAAGTGTACCAAGCCCAAGACCAGCGCACAACGTTTTTGTATTCTTATTCCTGTGATAAGGAAGCGATGCAGCAATACAAAAACAGCCGGTCGCAAGAAAATGCATCAGAATACCGATCACTCCGCCCGAAGCGCTGACTGTAAGCCCTTGAACGATACTGACGACAGCAGTAATAATCACGCCCGCAACCGGACCGTATAGAAATGCGGTGAGCAAGACGGGAATATCTGCCGGATCATATTCCAGATAGCTTGCAGATGGAAAAAGAGGAAAATGAAACAGCGCGGCAAGAACGACCGATAACGCTGCCATAACGCCTAAACGCGCGATTTCTTTTGTACGTTCCGATGTGTTTGTCATTTTAAATGCTCCTTAATAAAAAAACGCCCCTTCAACAGGGCGCAAACAAAAAAACTGTCTCTCCCATCCGGACTATTACCGTCGGCCACGGAGTTTCACCGTGTCAACCGCTGAAGCGGCTCGCGAGCTATCATCGCCGGTGGGGACTTACACCCCGCCCTGAAACAAGTTTATTGTATCACTGACGCATCAAAAGTCAACATAAAAGAGAGCCCTCCGAAGAGAGCTCTCTGTGACTAAAAAGGATTAGTCGTTGATGCCGACAACAACGCCGGATCCGACTGTACGGCCGCCTTCACGGATAGCGAAACGGAGGCCTTCCTCAATCGCGATGGGGGTCAGCAGTTCAACACTCATCACAACGTTGTCGCCAGGCATGCACATCTCAGTACCCGCGGGCAGGGAGATGATGCCGGTAACGTCGGTGGTGCGGAAGAAGAACTGAGGACGATAGTTGTTGAAGAACGGGGTGTGACGGCCGCCTTCATCTTTCTTCAGAACGTAAACCTGACCATCGAATTTCTTGTGGGGATGAATGGATTCGGGTTTGCACAGAACCTGTCCGCGCTCAACATCCTGACGGGTGATACCACGGAGCAGCGCGCCGATGTTGTCGCCGCCTTCTGCATACTCAAGGGTCTTACGGAACATCTCAAGGCCGGTAACGGTCGTATCGAGTTTCTCATCGCTGAGGCCAACGATCTGAGCCTTGTCGTTGAGGTTGATGCGGCCACGCTCTACACGGCCGGTAACAACGGTACCACGACCAGAAATGGTCATCGTATCCTCGATGGGCATCAGGAAGGGTTTCTCATCATCACGAGCAGGAGTCGGGATGTACTCATCAACGGCATCCATCAGCTCGAGAATGCTGGCATACTCCGGTGCGGAGGGATCGGTGCTCGAAGACTCAAGAGCCTGAAGAGCAGAACCCATAATGATCGGAATGTCGTCTCCGGGGAAATCATAGCTGGAGAGCAGCTCACGAATTTCCATCTCGACGAGTTCGAGCAGCTCGGGGTCGTCGACCTGGTCGACTTTGTTCATGTAAACAACGATGTACGGAACACCGACCTGACGGGCGAGCAGGATGTGCTCACGGGTCTGGGGCATCGGGCCGTCAGCAGCAGAAACGACGAGGATAGCGCCGTCCATCTGCGCTGCGCCGGTGATCATGTTCTTA
>JAEEGL013136648.1_pt1 | contig 28112 bp, 28 predicted proteins | sample 9134231 | NCBI WGS metagenome assembly JAEEGL01 (sample SAMN16246548, study PRJNA631951) | gut metagenome | biome: gut microbiome; feature: rumen; material: fiber-attached | host: Bos | place: Iran: Karaj | collected 2018-10
AGACGGTGAAGAAGACCGCCTTCCGCGTCACACGCATGGGCCAGCTCGTGGCGCAGGAGGCGTCGAAACGCCTGGGCACGCCGTTCGGGATCGTGGACCTGAGCCTTGCGCCGACGCCCGCCGTGGGTGACAGCGTCGCGCGCATCCTGGAGGAGATGGGCCTCGAGGTCTGCGGTACGCACGGCACGACCGCGGCGCTGGCTCTGCTGAACGACGCGGTCAAGAAGGGCGGCATCATGGCGTCCAGCCGCGTCGGCGGCCTCTCCGGCGCGTTCATCCCCGTCAGTGAGGACGAGGGCATGATTGCCGCGGCGCAGTCCGGCGTGCTGAGCGTTGACAAGCTGGAGGCGATGACCTGCGTCTGCTCGGTGGGGCTGGACATGATCGTCCTCCCCGGCGACACCTCGGCGGAGGTCATCTCCGGCATCATCGCGGACGAGGCGGCCATCGGCATGGTGAATCAGAAGACCACCGCCGTCCGGGTCATCCCCGCAGCGGGCTGCAAGGTCGGGGACGAGGTGAACTTCGGCGGCCTCCTGGGCGGCGGCCCGGTGATGCCCGTGAGCCGCGTGTCCCCGGCGGTGTTCGTGAGCCGGGGCGGCTACATCCCCGCCCCCATGCAGAGCCTGAAGAACTGAGGGGAGAAGCATGAAGAAGGGTCCGGAAAAAACGAACGCCCTGCGGCAGCTGGAGCAGAAGAAGCTCCCCTACCGCAGCCACGACTACACGGACTCCGGCGCGGTGAGCGGCCCCGACGTGGCCGCGGCCCTGGGCGAGGACCCGGAAAAGGTCTTCAAGACCCTGGTGACCACGGGGAAAAGCGGGCAGCACTACGTCTTCGTCCTCCCAGTCTGCCGGGAGCTGGACCTGAAGAAGGCCGCCGCGGCGGTGAAGGAGAAGAACGTGGCCATGCTGCCCCAGAAGGAGCTGCTGCCCCTGACGGGATATATCCACGGCGGCTGCAGCCCCATCGGCATGAAGAAGCTCTTTCCCACGGTGCTCCACGAGAGCGCGGCGGGCCTGGAGACCCTCTGCGTCAGCGGCGGGCGCATCGGCCTGCAGGTGGAGCTGGCCCCGGCGGACCTGGGGAAGCTCGTTCCCTATACTTTGGCGGATATCGTCACGGAGGAGGACTGAATATGGCGGACTACAATTCCATCTGCAAGCAGCTGGTGGAGCTGGTGGACGGCGTCCCCTACCCCATCGCCAACCTGGCAAACGCCGCCGCCCTGCTCTGGCAGGAGGTGGAGGACCTGAACTGGGCCGGCTTCTATCTCTCCGAGGGGGACAAGCTGGTGCTGGGCCCCTTCCAGGGGAAGCCCGCCTGCATCGAGATCCCCTATGGCAAGGGGGTCTGCGGCACGGCGGCGGAAAAGAAGGAGGCCGTGATCGTCGAGGACGTGCACGAATTTCCCGGCCACATCGCCTGCGACAGCGCTTCCCGCTCGGAGCTGGTGATCCCCATGCTGCGCAACGGCGTCGTCTTCGCCGTGCTGGACCTGGACAGCCCCACCCGGGGCCGCTTCACGGCCGCAGACCGGGCGGGGCTGGAGGTGTTCGTGCGGGTGCTGGAAAAGGCGATATTCCCCTGAACAAGTAATAGTTAACAAGTAATAAGTAATAGTTGCTGCGGGGCGGAAGCATGCTTCCGACCCGCAGCCCTGCCTTCCCCCGGGGGAAGGTGGCAGACGCCGCAAGGCGGCTGACGGATGAGGGGCGACGCGCAGACGGCAGCGAAAGACGCAGGGCCCTCCCGTCTCACTTCCCCGCCTGTTCCAGCTTGAGCTTCCGGCGGTTCTCCACCTCGAAGCTCTTGGGCCGGATGTCGCCGGATCTGGTCAGGGCCATCTTCGTCAGGGCCGGGCCCACCAGCTCGTAGACGAGGACGCTGAAGAGAACGATGTTTCGCACCAAAACGCCCTGCTCCCCCAGCTCCGTGGCCTGGAGGCACATGCCCAGGGCCACACCGGCCTGGGGAAAGAGGGTGACGCCCAGCCATTTGCGCACCTGTGGCGCGCAATGGGTGGCGGTCGTGCTGAGCCACGCGCCGAAGAACTTACCGGCGCAGCGGAAGAGGATATAGACCGCGCCGATGCCGATGATGGCCGCGTCGGCGAACACGTCGAAGCGCAGGGCCGCGCCGGAGAGGACGAAGAACACGGTGTAGATCGGGGCGGTCCACCGCTCCTCCTTCTCCATCAGGTCCTCGGAGAGCGGGCAGGCGTTGCAGAACACGGTGCCCAGGGTCATGCAGGTGAGGAGGGCGGAAAAGCCCGCGGACACGCCCCCCACGGGGATCTCCAGCTTGGCGAGGCCAACGGTCAGCAGCACGAAGCCGGTCATCAGCGTCAGGCGGTTCTTGTTGGAGTTGAAATACCGCTCGATCCAGGTGAGGAGGAAGCCCATGGCGGCTCCCAGGGCCAGGGAGAAGAGGATCTCCAGCAGGGGCGTGAGGAAGATCTCCAGGGTGTTGACGCTGCCCTCCACCATGGCCCGGGCCGCTCCGAAGGACACGGCAAATACCACCAGACCCACGGCGTCGTCCAGAGCCACCACGGGCAGGAGGATGTCCGTAACGGCGCCCTTCGCCTTATACTGCCGCACCACCATGAGGGTGGCCGCCGGAGCGGTGGCCGTGGCGATGGCCCCCAGGGTCAGCGCCATGGGGACGGGCAGCTTCTCCTTCATCAGCAGGTGGAGCATAAGCAGAGCGCCGTCCACCAGCAGGGTCGCCATCAGCGCCTGCACCACCCCCACCACGGCGGCCTGGCGGCCGATCTCCTTCAGCTTGGAGAAGCGGAACTCGCTGCCGATGGCGAAGGCGATGAAGCCCAGAGCGATATCGCTGAGGAAGTCCAGCCTCTCCACGTCCTCCGCCGCGGCCAGCCCCAGGCCGGGGATCCCCAGCCGCCCCAGCACCCAGGGGCCGATCAGCACCCCCGCCACCAGGTAGGCGGTGACGTCCGGCAGCTTCATTCTCGTAAACAGCCGCGTCAGCAGCAGGCCCGCGATGAGGGCCACGCCGACGGACAGCATGGATTCCATCATTTTCCTTGCCTCTTTTCCCAGGATACACGCAAGAAACCCGCCTGCCGGGCCTTCGCGGGGCAAACGGATCCTTGTGACCAATGCATTATAGAGCAGCGCTCCGGCGTTTGCAAGCCCGAATCTCCCCTCCGGGCAAAAAACATTGACAAACGGCGGCCGAACGGGTAAAGTATGAATATTCTATGAATGGACACAGGCAGGGAGGTGGCTTCTTTTGCGCTGCGACGGACGGAAGGTCAGCCAGGACGAGCCCATTTATTTTCTGATCCCCTATTTCCTCACCCACCGGTACGACGCCATGAACATGATCACGGTGGACGTTCCCGAGGAGCCGCTGAGGAAGTATATGAATGAGAAGCGGAAGGAGGGCAGGCCCGTCAACCACATGGCCCTCATCATCACCGCCTACCTCCGTACCCTGGACAAATATCCGGATCTCAACCGCTTCATCGGCGGCCGGACCATCTACGAGCACGTGGACAAGACCGTGAGCATGGTGGTGCTGAAGCCCGGCGGCGGCGAGAGCATGAACAAGCTGGAGCTGGAGGACGGGGACGACGTGTTCACCGTGCAGAAGAAGATCACGGATTTCGTGGACGTCAGCCGCCAGGAGGAGGATACCGGCGCCCTGGACAAGGCCATCAAGATCATCCTGAAGCTGAAGCTGCTGCTGGGCTTCTGCATGGCCGTCCTCCGATTTGCCGACCGGCACGGGCTCCTGCCCAAAGCGCTGGTGAAGGCCAGCCCCTTCCACGCCAGCATGCTCATCTCCAACCTGGCCAGCATCCGCACGAACCACATCTACCACCACGTCTATGAGTTCGGGACCACCAGCGTCTCCGTCACCATCGGCACCATGCACGAGGTGCCCAGGCGCACCAGTCAGGGCGTCGTTTTCGAGCGCTGCATCCCCCTGGGCGTGGTCATGGACGAGCGCATCGCCTCCGGCCTGTATTACGCCAACGCCTTCAGCTATTTCCGCCAGCTCCTGAAGGACCCGAAGCAGCTGGAGGTAGTGCCGGGGAAGGAAGCTGCGGCGGCGGAGACTGCGGAAGCGTAAAGTGAATATGGTTTTCGGGAGGGACGGCTGTGCCACCCCTCCCGAACTGCGTTCCTGGCGGCAACGGGTATCGTATACATCGCAGGATAGCTTCCATTCCACGGTAAGGTACAATGGCTGCAAACTTAAATCTGCGCATTACTCTTGACACTACCGACCTTTCTGTCATCGAACGGCTCGATAAGCAGATGACAAGCTTGGCAGGCCATCTCAGCGGTCTCTGCTTTTGTATCCACACTGGGTTTCTTCTTGGGTCGTCCACGCTGCATTGTAATCTACCCCTTTTCATTCGTAACCTATATGGATTGTATCACAAAAGGCATCTGTTTCCGCTATTATACTTCGCAACATATTTAACTCTGATAAAAAGCCAAAATAGTGCAAGTGAAAACCAAGATAGTGAATTAACTTTTGCCTCTGTCGTCTATAAACTATATTTTATGGCTGTCCCGTTTGGCAGCTGATCATCAAATCAAGAAGCAACAACAAGCTAAATGGAGGTAAACATTTTGAAAAAAGCATTGATCACCGGTATCACCGGGCAAGATGGCTCGTATTTGGCAGAGTTTCTTCTGGAAAAGGGATATGAGGTTCACGGCATTCACCGCCGCTCCTCCATCAGCAATATGGGGCGCATTGAGCATATCCTTGACAAGATTACGCTGCATGATGGTGATCTGACGGACAGTTCTTCCCTGATCCGCATTATCAAGATCGTAGAACCCGAAGAGATCTATAACCTGGCGGCACAGAGCCATGTGCAGGTCAGTTTTGACGTGCCGGAATATTCCGGTGATGTTGACGCCCTTGGTACCCTCCGCGTTTTGGAGGCTTTGCGCATCCTTGGTCTTGAGAAGAAAACTAAGGTTTATCAGGCAAGTACTTCCGAGCTTTACGGCAAGGTTGAAGAAATCCCCCAGAAGGAAACGACTCCCTTTCATCCCTACTCTCCTTATGCTGTTGCAAAGCAGTACGCTTTCTGGATCACCAAGGAATACCGCGAAGCCTACGGCATGTTCGCCGTGAACGGCATTCTATTCAACCATGAGTCTGAGCGACGCGGTGAGACCTTTGTTACCCGAAAGATTACCCTTGCTGCCGGTCGCATTGCGGAAGGCTTACAGGATCATTTGGAACTGGGAAACATGGACAGCCTTCGCGACTGGGGCTATGCCAAGGACTATGTGGAATGCATGTGGCTGATCATGCAGCAGGACGAGCCAGACGATTTCGTCATAGCGACAGGCGTCCAACATACGGTACGCGACTTTACAGAAAAGGCCTTTGCTGCCAATGGCATCACTCTCCGCTGGGAAGGCAAAGGTCTCGATGAAAAGGGCTACGATGTTGAAACCGGCAAGATGATGGTCTGTGTCAACCCTGCCTGGTTCCGTCCGACCGACGTGGACAACCTCTGGGGCGATCCGACCAAGGCTAGAACTGTTCTTGGCTGGAATCCACAGAAGACGAGCTACGAAGAACTAGTTAATATTATGGCTGAGCATGACAGAATGCTCGCAAAAAGAGAAAAGGCACTGAAGGAGGCCGAATAATACCATGATGGAAAAGAACGCAAAAATATACGTCGCCGGTCATCGCGGAATGGTCGGATCTGCTATTAAGCGCGAACTTGAACGTCAGGGCTACCACAATATCATCACCAGAACCCATAAAGAACTGGATTTAATGAGACAGGATGCTGTGGAGGAGTTCTTTGCAGCTGAGAAGCCGGAGTATGTGTTCCTGGCTGCTGCCAAAGTCGGCGGCATAGTGGCCAATGAGTCCGCTCTTGCTGATTTCATGTACGACAACATGATGCTGGAGATGAATGTCATCCACAGTGCCTGGAAGAACGGCTGCAAAAAACTTGAATTCCTCGGCTCTTCCTGCATCTATCCCCGCTTGGCTCCCCAACCGATGACGGAATCCTGCCTGCTGACCGGTGAGCTGGAAAAGACAAATGAGGCGTATGCTCTTGCCAAGATCAGCGGCCTTAAATACTGCGAATTCCTGAACCGACAGTACGGCACAGATTTCATCTCCGTTATGCCGACGAACCTGTACGGGCCGAACGACAACTATCACCCGACCCACAGCCATGTTCTACCCGCGCTAATCCGCCGTTTCCACGAAGCGAAAGAGTCTGGAGCCGATTATGTCACTTGCTGGGGTGATGGAAGCCCACTGCGTGAATTTCTCTATGTAGATGACCTCGCCAACCTCTGCGTGTTCCTCATGAACAATTACAGTGGCAATGAGACTGTGAACGCAGGTACAGGTAAGGAACTGACAATTAAAGAGCTTACCGAACTGGTCGCGAGAGTAATCGGATACACCGGCCGTGTTGAATGGGATACAACAAAGCCCAACGGCACACCAAGAAAGCTTCTGGATGTGAGCAAGGCCACAAAACTTGGCTGGACCTATAAGACTGAACTGGAAGACGGCATCCGCCTGTCTTACGAGGATTTCTTAAACAACCCCATGCGTGCGGAAAGGTAAAGACCTATGAACATCATTCTCTTGTCGGGTGGAAGTGGAAAGCGCCTTTGGCCTCTTTCCAATGACATTCGATCCAAACAGTTTATTAAGATATTTAAAAGGCCCGAGCATAGTTTTCCCACGGGAACCGAAGACGGGAACGGCTATGAATCCATGGTGCAGCGGATCTATCGGCAGATCAAGACTGTCGATCCAGACGCTACTGTGACAATAGCAACCAGCAAATCCCAGGTCTCGGCTATCCATAACCAGCTCGGTGCTGAGGTGGGCATATCTGTGGAACCCTGCCGCCGCGACACCTTCGCCGCAATAGCCCTCGCTACTGCCTATCTTCACGATGTGCAGGGCGTAAGTGCAGATGAGGCTGTCGTTGTCTGCCCGGTCGATCCTTATGTAGAAGAAGGGTATTTTCGCACGCTCCATACCATGTGCGATGCGGCACAGAGAGGATCGGAAAACCTCGTCCTCATGGGCATCGAACCGACCTACCCGTCTGAGAAGTACGGATATATAAAGCCGATGGAGAGGGATGGCAAGTGGAACTGGGGCTTCACAGAAAAGCCCGATCAAAAGAAAGCAGATGAATACATATCTGCTGGAGCACTGTGGAACGGCGGTGCATTTGCGTATAAGCTTTCTTATGTGCTTGGCAAAGCACGCGAGTTACTCGGGTCCGATGACTACTCTACTCTCTTCAGCTCATACGATACTCTAAAAAAGATTTCTTTCGACTATGCTGTGGTTGAGCAAGAGACCTCTCTGGAAGTCGTCCGCTACAGTGGCACTTGGAAGGATCTCGGCACCTGGAATACTCTTACCGAAGCCATGGAAGAAACCGCCGTTGGTGATGTCCGTCTGAATGATACCTGCACTAATGTCCATGTGATCAATGAACTGGGCATTCCCATTCTAGTCATGGGCGGGAAAGACATGGTCGTGGCAGCATCACCTGAAGGGATTCTGGTCTCTGATAAGGATCAAAGCTCCTACATCAAACCGTTTGTGGATACTATTGACCAGCAGATCATGTTCGCCGAAAAGTCCTGGGGCTCTTACCGCGTCCTTGATGTCGAAGAGGATAGCATGACCGTAAAGGTCACTTTAAACCCCGGCCATCACATGAACTACCACAGCCACGACAAGCGTGATGAGGTCTGGACAGTTATAAGTGGTACCGGCCGTACCATCGTTGACGGCATGGAGCAGCCTGTGAAGGCCGGAGATGTGGTTACCATGGCTGCCGGATGCAAACATACTGTCATTGCGGGTGACGCAGGCCTTCAGCTGATGGAAGTACAGCTCGGGGAAGCCATCACTGTGACCGACAAGAAGAAATACGAGTGGCCGTTATGAACCGTCCGTTCCTCTTAGCTCCTGCCGCCAAAGACTATCTCTGGGGCGGGAGTCGGCTTAATGACGATTTTAACTTGAACCTTCCCTGCTCTCCACTAGCGGAAGCATGGGTTTGTTCGACACACCCGGATGGCGAGTCAACTATCCCCGCCCTCTCCTGTTCTCTATCGGAGATGCTGTCTGCGCACCCTGAATACCTCGGCACTCACCCGCTGCAGACGATGCGAGGCAAGCCGGAACTGCCAATTTTGATCAAACTGATCGACGCAAAGAAGGATCTGAGCGTCCAGGTGCATCCGGACGATGAGTATGCAATGCAACATGAGGATGGTCTGGGCAAAACCGAGATGTGGTACGTTCTGGACAGCAAGCCAGGAGCAGAGCTTATTTACGGATTTCAACAAGACGTAGCTGAGGCACAGGTTCTGGAAGCGATCACAACCGGCACCGTTACTTCCCTGCTCAACCACGTCCCAGTTTACAAGGATGACCTGTTCTACATCGAAGCTGGAACCGTCCACGCCATAGGTGCCGGATGTCTGATCGCGGAGATCCAGGAAAGCAGCAACCTCACTTATAGGCTTTATGATTACGATAGAGTTGATAAGAATGGACAGAAACGTCCGCTACATATTAGCAAGGCATTAGAAGTTGCAAAACTTTCCTCTTCTGCCACACCTCGTCAACCGATGCGAGTGCTGAAATATAAAAATGGAACAGCTTCTGAGCTATTAACCCGCTGTAAATACTTCCAGGTAGAGCGGATGCTGCTGAACACAGAGGTGAACAGGCAAATGGCTGACTTCCGCACCGATACTAACAGCTTTCACGCACTGCTGATTGTTGACGGCTGCGGAGTCATGCTCGGTGACTGTATTGATCTCCCATTCTTCAAAGGCGACTGCATTTTCATTCCGGCTGTGAGTGAACCTTTGAAACTACATGGAAAGGCACAGATACTGAATGTCAGCTGTTGATATGCATGAGTCTCCGATCCTGATGAGGACCGTGTTGTGGATCGATGGGCACTGCATAGAGAAGACCTGCGCGGAGGAAAGTCCGATAGATGAATTGGAAAACGATAAAGACAGAGGAAATGCTGACAGCTCCATATGTGACAGTCAGGAAAGACATGGTTCAGCTCCCAGACGGCGCGGTCATTGATGATTTCTATACAGTAAAGATACAGGACGCTGCGCTGATTGTGGCCATGACAGAAAAAAACCATATCCTCTTGAAATCCGAATACCGATATGCGTGCGGGTGCGAAGTCATCGAATGCCCAGCTGGGATGGTTGAAGATAGCGAAGATCCGAGAGTTACCGCAGAGCGCGAACTGTATGAGGAAACCGGATACAAATCAAATGACTGGACCTACCTCGGGCCAACATGGGAATCTACCTCCAAGCTGACGAACACAATGCATCTGTACCTGGCTAGGAATTGCGTGAAGGTTAGTTCTCAGCACCTGGATATCAATGAGCACTTGTCTGTTACTGCTGTTTCGCTGGAAGAGGCAGTAAATATGGTCATGTCTGGCGCTATCAATGCCAACAGCTCTGCCCACGCAATACTCAGGACAGCCAGAATGATGGGAGAATGATAATGGATTATAAAACTGAATATAACCGATGGCTAGAGAAAGCAAATGAAGAACTTCAAACAGAACTGAGGGCAATGGATGAAGCCGCAATCGAAGATGCCTTCTATCGGGATCTGGCTTTCGGTACCGGCGGGCTTCGTGGCACTATCGGTGCGGGTACCAATCGAATGAATGTCCATGTCGTAGCCAAGGCAAGCCAGGGGCTGAGCAATTATCTGCTCTTAACTGCAAAAAGTCCGTCCGTGGTCATCGGCTATGACAGTCGGATCAAGTCGGATGTCTTCGCAAAAACCGCCGCTGGGGTGTTTGCTGCGAATGGCGTTAAGGTTCACATTTGGCCGGAACTGCTGCCGGTTCCCACCGTGAGCTTCGCTGTCCGTTACCTGCACGCATCCGCCGGTGTCATGATCACAGCATCTCACAATCCGAGCAAATACAACGGATACAAGGTTTATGGTTCTGACGGCTGCCAGATCACCACGGAGGCCGCTAAAGACATTTTGGCACAGATCGATGCACTGGATATCTTTTCGGATGTCCATACTTCCTCTTTTGATGACTGTCTGAAGAGCAGGACGATCGATTATATCGACTCCGCTGTTCTTGATTCCTTCATTACAGAGGTGAAGGGTCAGAGCGTTCTCTTCGGTGATGAGATCGACCGGGATGTGGCAATCGTCTACTCCCCTCTCAACGGCACAGGGCTTAAGCCGGTCACAAGGGTTCTGGAGGAATCGGGCTTTACAAACATCACCGTGGTTGAGGAACAGAGAGATCCTGACGGCAATTTCCCGACTTGCCCGTATCCAAACCCTGAAATCCGTGAGGCGATGGAGCTTGGGCTGAAATATTGCCAGAGGACTGGTGCCGACCTTCTTTTAGCCACTGATCCTGACTGTGATCGCTGCGGTATTGCGGTGAAGGGCAAAGATGGTTATCAATTGCTGACAGGAAATGAGGTGGGGCTGCTTCTCCTTGATTACATATGTTCGCAAAGGCAGAAGCATGGACAGATGCCGGAGCAGCCAATCTTTATCAAGACCATTGTGACCATGGATCTGGCTGAGAAGATTGCAGAACACTATGGTGTTCAAACGATCAACGTCCTGACCGGTTTCAAGTTCATTGGTGAACAGATTGGGATGCTTGAAAAGGCCGGAAGAGAAGCAGATTACATCTGTGGTTTTGAGGAATCCTACGGATACCTGACCGGTTCCTATGTTCGCGATAAAGATGCCGTCAACGCCGCGTTCATCATTGCTGAGATGTTCGCGTTCTATAAGACCAGAGGCATCAGCCTTCTACAGAAGCTTGAAGAAATCTACACTACTTACAGCTACTGCCTGAACACACTTCATTCCTACGAGTTCCCGGGGTCTTCAGGTATGGAGAAAATGAACGCCATCATGGCTGACTTCCACAGAGGCTTAGACGAGATTAACGGTTTGAAGGTAGTGAAAACTGAAGACTACAGCACGGGACTGAACGGGCTCCCCCCTTCTGATGTCCTCAAGTTCTTCTATGGAGGACCTGATGTAAACGGTTCCGTCGTCATCCGCCCATCCGGTACAGAGCCAAAACTCAAGGCATATATCTCTATCACCGCTGCTGAAAAAAACGCAGCAGTAGAAATAGAACACAATATCGTAGCCGACATAGAACAGCGGCTATAAAACACAAAGAGAGCAGTTTACCACTGCTCTCTATATTTTTTGGGACTAACTCCCTCAACTCTCTTAAACACACGGCTGAAATAGGCCGGCGCGCCTAGCCCCACTTCATATCCGATCTCTTCCACACTCTTATTGCTAAACCGAAGAAGCTGTTTTGCCTTCGTGATCCTGAGGTTCTGGAGATAATTACTGATCGGTAATCCAAACTGGTTCTTGAAGGTTTTTGCCAGATAGTATTTGTCGATGAAGAAGTTATTGGCCAACTCATCCAACACGACCTTATCAGCATAGTGAATATCCAGGTATTCCTTGACATCGGACACACTCGCCCGCTTCGGTGCCGTCTTCTGATCCTCCGGATGCCAACTCTCGCCCATCAGCAGGGTACACAAGCGATTCAGCTCTTCGTTGATTCGCATGTCTCTGATGTAGTCGCCACTACGGGCAAGTTGGTAGAGCAAATCAAGGGTGGCTGTGAAAGGGGCGACTTCATCCGGAGAGAATACCGGCCGCCCTCCACGCTCACAGTATTTGTCATAGATGGACGAGAGGCCCGGTCCGTAGAAATGCACCCAACGCAGGGTCCAGAGTTTGTCCGAGTCGGTTATGTGGGAGTATGGATGATGGCAGTTGATGAAGACCATCGACCCTTCTTCTAATTCATAATCTTTCCCGCTGTATTTCAGTTTCCCGGCACCAGCAAGAACAATGAAGAACAGAAACGACTGAAGGCTGGAACGCGAAGACACATGCGGTCGGAGCGCCTGTAGTCTTCCTATCTCCTGAAGATGGAGAAGGGAGGATTTTGCGAATGCTGATGGTGTGTATAGAATACGGTCTGAGGAGACGATGGCTTGAGTATTGTTGGTAAAAAACTGTTCCATTGCTACTTGCTCTCTCTCCTGCCCTTTTTCTCAGCTAAATGTGATTAATATAATCCGCAACCAAAATCATATCAAAAAACACTAAGCATCCAAGTCCAACGCCTATGAGATTTTTTGCAGTATCAATCAGTTCATAATGCCGTCCCGATATGAACTGCTTTGTCCATTCATCTCCCCACGCCCACAGAACTGCACTAATCACACCAAGCAGAACTGGAACTCTTGCAAGACGGAGTGTGGTAAGAAGTAAAACAGTAAAGATGAGAAAGCATCCGATATGCGCCGCAGTCCGTAGAAACGCCTCATCAACGTTCTTTAACACTCCTGTAATCCATCTCCCCGTCTTCGCCGTTCCATCACCGGTTTGGTGTGAGAGGTAAGTCATCAGGATAAACCAAAGAACTGTTGCCGCGCCGGTTATCCAGGCCATTTTACTCCATTCCTGTCCTTTTCGCTTATTATCACCGGCTCCGCTGGCCAACTATCTACAGAATTATAGTGGAGGATGCGGGCTGCATCCGAGGCGAAGCCGTTATCCACGCACCATTGGAAGAGCGTGTTGTCCTCAAGCGTCAGATAACCGTGGGCATATCCGCGTGGTATGAACATTGCTGTTCCTGGCTTTAATACTTCACCTACTGCTTCCCCGGTCTCCAAGTTTAACGCTACATTATAGACGGAGCCCGTGAGGCAATAACACAGCTTGGCTTGTGCGTGAGGTTCAAGCTGGTAATGAAGTCCGCGGAGGGTATATTTGCTTTTGGAGAAGCCCTGGTTGATCTGGACGACGTGGAAGTCAGCGGGGAGCTGTGTGGCTATGGTGGTATCGTAGAGGATAGAGTTATAACCGCGGCTGTCTTTATGAAATATAGATGCAATAGTGATTGTCTCATTCATAAAATATCCGCCTTTTCAATATACTTATTCCTCAAGATTTCTTTAGTTTATTAAACAATTGTTGGATATCGCTTTTCTTAATAATAAAAATATTACCGAAAGTCTCTTTTGTCATCCTACTAAAAGTAATAGTAAACATAAGACCGCATGAAATATAACTGATCAGGGAGGCAATTGCAGCTCCACTCATACCCAACAGAGGAATAAGTATCGCATTGAGAACTATATTTATCACAGCAGTAATTAGAAGCATAACAAAGCTGAGAAACCGATGACCTTCAACTATATAATACGAGTTAATCATCTTGTAAAAGACCATAAAGATTGTTCCAGTAATAATCAAGAGTGTTATTTGATAGGCATCAGAATACTCAGCTCCATATACAAATGATATAAACGGTTGTCCTAAAATCACTATACATAGTACGAAAAAGATCATAATTGGAAGACTTAATCTTATGACTTTTGACACTTCTTGCACCTTTTTCCCCTTTGCAAGTTTTGATAATAGTATGTCTTTTAACGCATCAGGGATCATCCATATTTTTTCTGCTAAAGAAACACCAAGAGAATAGACACCCACATTAGCTGTCGTAACATTTGGAAATGCGTCAAGCATTAGGATGTCTAGTTTATAGTTTGCTGTCATAAGCAAAGTGGATATCATTGGTACAAATCCAAATTTCATGAATTTGATAATATTACTACTTAAACGAGGCCTTATCGACCATATTCTTACATGTAGATTTAATATGGCAAAAACAGTATAAACAATTTGTCTGATAATTACAAATGCGATACAGAGCTCAAGACTGGATGGCATTAGAAGCATCAGAAAAAGAACAAATAGAACCTCAAACAAGCTCAATCGAAGAGCCATCTTGTTTCGTAGCTTAGGGTTTTCTATTAATACTACATAATTAAATTGCTTTACAAGGAACTCGGTAGGTAGCAGAAGAATAACAACAATATATGTAATCTTGATACGCAAGACTATCGTTAACAGAACAGAAACAGTTGCATAAATAAAAAACAAACCGAATGTGTCGTTAATAAAATCTATATAGTAAGACTTGACCTCATCAGAATTAAGCCCTTTACGGTAATAAGGATATGCTTGATACATTCCCATGCATAGGAAAATATAAAGCATTCCCAGATAATTGTTTATTATAGCTGCTTCTCCACGATACTCAGCTCCGAAGTATCTGCTATATATTATCGAATAAATAAATCCGATAACCACACCTAATACTTTTGTAATGACCGAATATGCATATTCGTTACCAGAAATACCCCTAACGACATTGATTATTCGTTTAGCAACGACTTCTTTTCTTGTCAAATCTTATCTCCCTCTACTTCTTCTTTATCGCAGGTATGCCTGCCCATATTGAGTTTTCATCAGTCGAATGAGTAAGAACAGACATAGCCCCCACAATACAGTTATCAGCGACATGAATATTCCCTAAAACCTTTGCTCCCGCATATATAATTACATTATTACCAATTCTCGGAACATTGCCGCAACGTGTATCCCCTTGATTCTTACCACCTATTGTAACTTGTTGATAAAGCATAACATTGTCACCTATTGATACATCTCTTCCAATTATTATTCCAGTTGGATGTGGTATCTTCAGGCCGATACCAATAGATACTCCGTTTGCAATATAAATCCCATATTTTCTTGCAAGTCTATTCTGTAAATACTTCCTCTTAAGTCTTGAACCAGTTATTAGATGATAAACCATATATACAGCATCATAAGCAGGATCTTTTAACCTATTGTATAGATGAAAAATACTAAACTTATAATTTGAATCAGGAATCAGGGCCATAATTCTACCTCCAACTCCATTCTTTTTCCAAATAATTTATGTAACACTTGGCATCGTTTAATACATTTTTGAAGTTGCTTCCATGTTCCCGTTCCGTCATTTAACAACCAATTATGAGTTTTTCTTGAGTAATAGACTCCATCTTGTTTTGAGGGAACTATCTGTAATAATTTCATTATATTTGGATCAGAAACTTTGCAGAATGTCCCACATGTTTTTCCCGAATGATCTTGCAATCTCTTCACTCTTTCGAGTCTCTCATTTATTAGCTGCTTTGAAATATGAATTTCTTGTGGATAAAAATGTAAAACGGCTGAGAGAATAATAAAGTGTGATTCTTGGAAAAGAGATGATCGATAACCAAATTTGCATTCTGGTTGTGTTATCTCTCTGACTTCTTTGCCATCGTATATCTTAACACTCTCAATCATTTGAGAGATACTCTTTCCGAGTTCTCTGCCTGTTCCCGCATTCATGTAGATAGCTCCTCCAATTGTACCAGGAACAGAATAGAGGTACTCTATCCCTCCATAACCATCGTTGTTTATTGCGTGAATCAATTTCTGATTTCTTACAGAAGCTCCCACCTCATATTTTCCTAATCCCAGCGCTTTAATGCTTTTTGCAAACTCCGTCAAACAAATCACTTCCGAGAAAGTCCTTTCATCTGATATGATAATGTTTGACCCGCCAGCGAGTAAGTGAGCTAGGGGAAATCTGTTAACAGTTTCTAATAACTCTTCCTCAGATTCAGGAATATATAAGGCTTTGCAAAGTCCTCCAATGCCAAATGTTGTTTTTTGAGAAAGAGGAACATTATTCTCTACTCTCATAATGTATCTCCTAAAAACATTTCTCTATAAGCCAAGTAAATGAATCCTCACGTAGTTTTTCGACCATGTTGTTTGTTCTGGGCTCACTATTTAATAGTTCGATTATTGAATCCATCTGTATTGGATCATCAATAGTTATATTTCTACAGTTTTGCTTAAATTCTTGAAGCAACTCATTAACCTTGGTATTGGAACCGCCGATTGAAATAAACGGTTTATTCATTATGATCGAGAATACAGTTCCATGAAATGTATTCGTTATTACACATGAGGCATTACTATAATACCAAAGAAAATCAAAAGGCGACCCTGGCTCACAAATATCACACCATGGCAAGTAAGTGCACGCAGCAATAGTCATCATGCCCATTGTCTCTGCTATTCTCTTAACGAATTCTATCAATTTGGGGCTTGAACTACGCTCGTATAGATAAACTGCAATGAATGGCCTGTCTTGGACTCTTCTAGCTTCTTTTGAATATTTTTTTGCAATTACTTTCCATTGATCAGCACTTAATAACATTGTTGGATCTACAACCTTTTTAATCTCTAACGTTGGTTGTATTGCCTTTATGGTATCTATAGTATGTCCATCTCTTGCGGATAATGCATAAAAAACACAAAGATACTTTAGTATGTATTCCTTTAGCCTTATACTTGTATATTGTGTTGTGTTAATCGACGGCGCATAGGAAATCATCCGCTTTGCCAGAATCCCTTTTCCCCAGAACACCGGATATCTGTAAAAATCATCACGTTCCACATTCCAAATCTCGTCACTTCCAAATATCACACTATCAAAAGAATGCTGAATGCCTTCCTTCTTTATAAGTCTATGGCTATAGCTGTATCGAGCATTTCTTCGGATATCCCAGAGTAGCCTTTTTGTTCTTCCATGAAAGAAATAATTAAAATCATTTTTAACACTGCCCAGAAAAAACTTTCTTGCACCAGTTCGAATAAAAAACACTTGATTTGTTTTTCCACTTATTACATGAAAGAGTGCATAGGCTTGCAGATAGCTACCACAATTGGGGCTATTATATACTGTAACAATACCAACACGTTTCATTACCTGCCTCCTAGAACTTCTACCCATTTACCCGCTATTATTTCATCGTCAAATCTCTTTAAACTCCTATAAGCAGCAATCGATACATCACTGGCATATTGCTTGTCTTCAATATACTTTATCATTGAGTTAAATAGCCCTTCCATATCACCTACCGGAACTAATTGTCCGTACTTCCCTCCATCTAATAACATCCTTGGACCACCAGGCATACAATCAAATGCAATTACCGGAATACCTTCTGCCATTGCCTCAATCATCACATTAGGGATTCCTTCATCACGTGATGGTAATACGAAAATCGAAGCGTCAGATTCGACATTGAACACATCTTTTACGACGCCATGTAAAATAATACTATCTTCTAATCCATAGTGTTTAATCATTTGCTGTAATTCTTCTCTTTCTTCACCTTCTCCATAAATGTGAAGACTATACTCTGAATGAATTTTGTGTAGTTTTGAAAATGCTCGAATTAGGTAATCAAACCCTTTAATCTTCCTCAATCTACCAACACCGATAATGTGGTTATTCCTTTTCTTTGCAAAGTCAATTTCCTCTGTTGTTTTTATATAAGGATTGGGGATCACTACTGCTTTTCTGCGTACTTTTTCGCCGAAGCATTCTCTAGCAATATCTGTTTGGAAAACAACAATATCACATCTATTATAGAATAATTCGTTAATTTTCAATTGCTGTTTGCTTAATCTATATGGGTTATCTCGCTCTGATCCAACAACTTTTATCCCCAGTCCAATAGTTGCCAAAATAGCTGCCTTAACCTGAAAAGGCATAAATGCACAAACAGTTTGTATTTGATTTTTTATCAATATTGCTCTCAGTTTTTTTACAGCCTTTAGGAATGACAGGTGTCCAGATTCTTCAACGAACCCAAGTGTTTCCGTTTTTATCTCGGAGATAGGTTGTATAAATCGCTGTGTGTCAACGAAGCTAATTATATACGTTGGATTTCCTGTAATACTGTAGTAATGATTAGCCACGTAGGTGATGATTTTTTGTGCTCCACCAGCATCTAAACGATGTATAAGAAAAACGATTCTATTCATCTGTTTGCCACCTGTTTTTTTTATTAGAGTGCTCATTCCGTCTTATTACAATGTACATAAAGCTTACTGCAACAGCAAACATATAATCTGTGAGATAACTAGCAGTAAATATTAATTGAACAAAAGCAAACGGTACAAAACAACACCATATACAAAAGCTACTTCGATTATTTGATTTACAGATCATAAAACTCTTACAAATTAAAAATGCAAGATAAATCAGCACTACTCCGCCGAGAATTATGCCATGCTGATATAATACTTCAATAATTATATTATGAGAGTAAGCATTCAAACTAATTTCACCAGAATGGAATGCATCTGTTAATGCGATTCTATCGGCAAGAATGCCTCTAATATTAAAAGGAGATTGTGCAATTCTATTTAATAGCAAATCATACAATCTTTCTCTTCCTGAGTCATTTGAAATAACACCATTGAATAATTTTCGGATCGTTCTAGATGTTGGGAATTTTTGGTACAGAAGTATTATCAGCTTATCATAAAATATGAAATATATTGTAAATAGCGCTAAAACTAAAGCAAGTATTATAAGCAACTTATAAGATAGTTTTACTTGCCCATTAAACATAATATAAAGAGTAATAGCTACTATGAGACAAAGTGTTGCACCTCTTGATCCCCAGATAAACATGATACTGCCAATAAGTATTCCAGCAAGTACAAGCATTCCATTTTTTTGATTCATGCCAGTTACAAGAAACAAAATAGCTGGAAGTAGTAGATTGTATGAAAATGCAATATATTCCCTAGATATACCCCACATTGCACCAACAAGAGAATATACAATTGGAATAATCCACCATTTTGTCAATAAATCAGTTAGGCCTTTGTAATCTTCACAATAATATAATAGTATAAATCCGGGAAGCATTCTTGATACTAGCATTACCAAGTATTGACCAAAAATACTGTGTATTTCTGGGTTTAGAATATAGGAATACAGAGAAATAATAATTTCTATAGCCAGCAGAACAAATAGAAATTTGGGCAATTTTTTCTTTATGCACAATCTGATACTGCATAAAAGAATAACCATATAAATACAATTTCTTATTAGTTCAATATTGTTATGAAGGACTGGAACAAACTGTAGTCCTATTATTCTTAATGTATCAACAATGATCGTTGCATATAAGTATAATGCTGTAATTGCTACGATCCACGATGTCTTTTTCATCTTGTTCCCTTCTTTTGCAGATGCTCCGAAAAATACCTCCAATGCCTTTAGATCTATTGAACAACACTACTCAAGTAATGTTCAGCGACAGCAGATTCTGAATACCTGTTAGCTAATTCTAAACCTGCTCTTCTCATCAAATTTATATCGTCTGTGTCCATCATCTCTATTTCATCTAATTGATTCATCAATGCATCAACATTACCAGCAGAGATTAAATAGCCGTTCTTACCATGACTTATTATTCCATCCATACCTTCTTTTTCAGATGCAATAGTAATGCATCCCTGGGCCATTGCTTCTAGATATACAAGTCCGAAGACTTCGTTTTCACTAACCATAACAAAGCAGTCAGCTTTTCCCATCTCCTTAATAACTTGTTGATGGGGTAACTTCCCTAGAAATGTTGTCTTTACTCCTAATTTTTTCGCTAATTGTTCGTCCTCATCTTTTTGTGGTCCAACACCTATGACCGTCAATTCATAATTTCGTTCCGGATATCTGCTCAGGGCTTCAACTAGAGTTTTTAAATGCTTTCTCTCAATGAGCTGGCCTACATATATAAATTTTCTTACCATTCCACTCTTTTTGGGTAAGTCTTTCAACACAAATTCATTTGCTATACCTGACGGACACATGAAGTATTCGCGATCAAAGGCTAACAGTTCTTTGGCTTTTTTTAGTATGCTTTCCGATCTAAAGCCAAACTTATCAATTTTTGGAAGATATTTTTCTCTCCAGTCCTTAAATTGAGGTCGTCCCAGATAATCAACGCCATGAAAAACTAGGCAGGTTATAGTATTTGGGAATTTCTTTTTCAATTCATATAATTGATAAACTTGTGGATTCTCAGCGTGGGCGACAATCACATCCGGAATAAACGCGTCATCCTTCAATATCCTCTCAATCCTTTTTAGTTGACTCGACAATTTTGCTTTACCATACGATCCCATTGGAATCGTTTTTAGAATAGGAACACGGTATACACTAACTCCCTCATTCATATAGTGTATCTGCTTCCTTTGTTTAGGATTTAAAGTTGTTCTAAACCCGACTTTATTGGATACAATGTCATATAACTTCTTCGGAACATAATATAACGGCAACAGAAAAGTATTGAAATTATGTATCAATAAGACATTGTGTCCGCTTTTTACCCACTCTCGTGCAAAATTTTGTACAACTGGAGACGTACCAGCTTCAATCGTATCTTCTGGATCACTATATATTGTTGTAAGAATCAGAATGTTCATTCGCCGACCTCCAACTTACGAATAACCATAGCCGGATTTCCGGCGATAACCGTATTGTCCTCAAAGGTACCGGAGACTACAGCACCGGCGCCAATCACACAGTTGTTTCCAATCTTGCTGCCCTTCAGAATAATCACATTAGCTCCAATGAACACGTTCTCCCCAATATCCACCGGTTTCGTCTTCATCCCGCTATTGGGATGGTCAAGGCGTTCCTGAGGATCAATAGGATGGAAGTCATGATCAAAGATTTTCACATTACCACCGATGCTGGTGTGTTTCCCTATACGGATTGATTCGCGGGAGTAGATGGTTACTCCAGACATCCGAACATCATCTTCCAGGACTACTTTGGCCCCTGCACGGGCGAATATTATGGATCTCTGATATAGCCCCACAAGATTGGAGAGAAAACTGCTAACACAGATTACGCCGTCCCCCAAGGTCATAGAAGAATCCTTCGTGCAGATAATGACAGGAAGACCATAAAAGGCGCAGCCTTTACCGTACTTCACCCCCTGGACTTTCATCATCAGTTTTGGAATAGGATTCTTTATACCAAGCATCTTTTTTCCTTTCAAATGCTTCAAAGCACATACTTCTTCAGCGGTTTAATCAACGACATTACCCAGGAGGCAAAAAATGCGATAACTACAAACGCCGCTGCAAATACTATCGACAATACTGGATACAAGCTATTGCCTGTTGGTGTAATATGCAAAAACTTATAACAGAACTGGATGAATAACGGATGAATCAGGTAAACACCAAAACACAAACGATCCGTTTTCCAGAGTCTTTCTGTACTCTCCTTCTGGATTCCATTGAACAGCATAAAGATGCTGACCGTAAACAGCACCGCCACTGGGCTGGAATAGGACATGATCGGTGCTAATGATCCTCCAGTAACCCCAATCGTAATAATAATCGTCGCAGATACCACAACCCCTGCAACTGCCATCCACTTCTTCTCTGCCCACTCAGGTTTCTCATTGTAGATGTAATAGCCCATGAGAAGGTAAAATATAGGATATGTGGTCAGCGGAGACTTGAATGCGATATTCAGTCCGGTCATTGCGTTTATGAACGGGAAACAGAAGTTGAAGATGAATATTATAATAATCGTATATGTAAACACTTGCTTAGAAGCATTGTTCACAAACAGCTTGATAAACGGCAGGAACAGATAGATTCCAATCAGTGTGTACAAATACCATAGGTGTCCAAAGCTATCGCCATTGATTACCCGGATAATGGACTCTGGGAGCATTCCCAAACTAATCTTCCTCGTTTCAAAGAAGATCATAAGAAGTGCATATGGAATGCCAAAGATCACAAGCGCCAGTAGCATTCTCTTGGCGTACTTCCAGATACAATCCTTTTCACTGATCTCTTTGTCTTTCCTCAGTAACAATGCACCCGTCACCATGAAGAACGCAGGAACACACCACTTTGTGAGGCTATATGCAATTTCCAAAAAAGTCGTTTCCGCACCCGTTAGTGCAAAGATATGCGGGTTTTCCGGCAGTGTGCTCCATGCATGGGAGGCAACAATCATTATTGTCGCGAAGATTCGCAAGTAGCTTAATGCACTTGATCTGCTCTGTCCCTTCATTCTTACCACCGTTATTACAGCCCCATCTGACCGAATACTTTATAAATGTCCTTCCACTGATGATGAGCCATTGCGTAATCGTATCCATGCTTACCCAGTTCTTCTCGTCTCGCTGGATTATGAAGCAGGTCTTCGACCATGTCAGCCATCTCTCCGAAATCATCGCTCATAAGAAGATCCCGACCGACTTCAACGGACAAGCCATCTATGCCAAGATAGTTTGTTACAACCGGCATGGACATAGCCATTCCCTCTATGACCTTTGTTTTGACGCCAGTACCGTATGCTATGGGGGACAGGACGACTTCAGTTGCTCTAACACTGAGCCGAATATCATCGACACGGCCCTCAAACACGCAGAGAGGATTATCCTTATATTCGTTTTTCAGACTCTCCGGCGCATTACCAATGAAATGAATAACCGGCTTGCTGGGAATTAACGGCATGATTTTGTCCATAATCATACGAACAGCATCCGCATTCGCTGCCACGCCCATGTTGCCGACGTAAGAAAGAGTATTGGGAACCTTCTCTACCTCAATTGGTGCACTGTAATAATCACAGTCGGCTCCCTGGGTTACAGTGAAGGAATTCTTCCTCCCAGTCTTCTGGTTCATTTCATTGGCTTCTATGTCATTCACATAGATAACCGCGTCATACCGCTTGGCAGCACGCACTTCTTCTTTTTCCAGACGTTTGCTCTCACTGATGAGAATCCGGTTCTTGAATGCTTTAGAGTTGATCAGCTTATTCAGGAATCCAGGAAGGCGACTGCTGAAACGTCCAGCAATTCCTGATTCTGTACTTGCCGCCTCGATCTGACGAATGTACCTCTTGGAAAGTGCGTCCTCCATGAAGAGAACCTTATTTCCCTTGAAGTCTTTGATGGCGCAAAAATACGGCGATAGCCTGATCATATCCACAAAGATAGTATCAGGCTGAATTTCCTTAACGAGTTCTTTTATTCTGCTGATATTATATTTGCTAAAGAACATTGAACTCTGGAAGGACCAGTGCTCTGAGGAGAAAAAGGAATAGCGCAGGACATTGCCAATCTTCTGCCCCATGGAAAGATGCTTTGCCGTATAGATTTTCTTGATAAAGTCAGGAGTTTTCCCGTCATTAGGGTCTTGCCCTTCTTCGAGAAAGCTATACAGATAGATATCATAGTTGTAAATTTCCGAAAGGCCTTTGCAGTAGTTATACAAAAGCACCTTATGTCCCTCGTCCGTCGGCCAGAAGAGGCGTGTGGTAATGAATAGGAGCTTCTTTCGCGCCATTCCCATTTCTCCGATCTTTCCCGGCGTTTATGCCTGTCCTTTTTCCTTCTTTATCTGTTTCTCAATCCATGCGTAGCACTCGCGTAGGCCTTCATCCAAATCAGTATGAGGCTCCCAGCCGAGGATTTCTTTAGCTTTTGAATAATCAGCATACCGGGCACTATCGCCCTCGGGCTTCGTCGTGTCAAACTTTGGCGTGAGTCCCTTGCCGCTGATTTCCGCGACCTTATACGCGATCTCCGCGATACTGGTGCAATGGTCCGGGCCGATTTGAATCCAGCCATGCCCCCATCCTTTTTCAAGCGCCAGCATCAGGGCATCCACGATATCGTTCACATGGATGAACGCACGACCTTGTTTGCCAGAACCCCATACCAGAAACTCCTCGTTGGGGTGGTTAACTGCCTTACGAATCAGAGCCGGGATAACCTGGCTACGCACACCATAATCAGTCGGAGTGCCGTAAACATTATGAAACATCAGTGTGCAGCACGGGATGTTCGTTTCTTTCTCCAAATAACCAATCTCCAACTGTCCCATCAATTTACTCCAGCCATAAGCAGACTCAGGCATCGCAGGGAATAGCTCGTCTTCATGGAGAGGTTCTGGATTGTAGGTGTTTTGTAAAGTAAGAGGGAAGGAGCATACTGTGCCGACATAAATAAGACCCTTGATCTTGTCCGCATTCTTGCGCACAGAGGCAAAGAGATTAGAGTTGATCAAGTTGTTCACGCGGAACAGCTCACCCTGATTTGAGAAGACGTAGTCGATACCTGCAACGATGTCGGCAAGATGTACGACATAATCGGTAAAACCGATGCACTCCTGGCACTGATCGTAATTCGCCAGATCTTTCAGAAGAAAGTGGGTGTCCATATCAATGACTGGCGCACCGTTCTCATCATTCAAGTATTCTTTTTTCCCACGCCAGAGGTTGTCTGCAACGTAAACATCCCAACCTTCTTTCACTAACCGCTTAACCAGATTGGAACCGATCATTCCAGCTCCGCCAGTAACCATAATGGATTTTGCCATTTTCAAATCCTCCTATTTTCCGCCTCAGACATTTATTCTCATCCGTGTTTTTTCACACTGGTTCACTATCTTCTCTGGTTTTATCCAAGCTATTTATCTTTGTGTGGTCACCTACACCACCATTCATCTTTTACGTCACACCATTTTCATATTAGACATAATAGTTCTTTACAATTTTTTGATTCGATACAATAATTTGCCCTACAACTGAGGATCACATTTGTTTATGCTCTTTCCTCGTTATAGCTTGGTACCTATTACAACTATTCTGCACCTTTACGGGTAAGAACCACCCATACAGTCTTAAATAGTATTTTGATATCAAGTGTTAAACTCCAATTCTCAATATACTCTCGATCCAATCTGACAACCTCATCGAAATCGGTGATCTCGCTTCTCCCGCTAACCTGCCACATTCCGGTAAGCCCGGGTTTCATGCTTGCACGAATACGGTGCTGCAAATCGTATTTTCTCCATTCTTCCAATGTGCAGGGTCTCCAACCGACCAAACTCATCTTTCCCAAGAGAATATCTGCGAATTGCGGAAATTCGTCGAGTGATGTCATGCGAAGAATGTTGCCGATTCCAACCGGTTTGCCGTTTTTGTTCTTTTTCTCACTGCCGATGATCCGCGGATCATCGTCCATTTTGAACATCATTCCATCCTGGATTCTGTTCTTCGCCATCAGTTCAGCTTTCCGCTCTTCCGCATCTAAGTACATCGTGCGGAATTTGTGTATCTTGAACGTTTTGCCATTCCGGCCGACACGCTCCTGCGTAAAGAAGATAGGTCCCGGAGATTTGATAAATATTGCCGGCGCAACGAAGATAAAAATAATACCGGTAAGTATGCAGCCGACAAAGCCTCCTACGATATCCATCGCTCGTTTGACTGCAAGTTGTCCGACTTTCACAAAGCGGACACTGTTTGTCAGCACTTTATATTTGCCGATCTTGCGGATGTCTGTCATTGGCCAACGGTCGTCACTGATTGATGTTACGGTGTAATCCACCGTAATACCCATGATCATCAGCTCATCCATCAGCTTAGTCGGGAAGGGCAAATGGTCCGGCTGAAGAATGAAGACTCCGTCTACCCATGCATGAGTGAGGCGCTTCATCGCTTCGTCTCCCAGCGGAAGCACCGGAATGTCTATACCCTCATAAGAAACCGGTTCATCTGAATCCAGCAGCATGATCCCAGAAATCGTATAATCCTGATAGATGTTTGGATCGATCAGCTTTTGCATAGCATCAACAACGTAGTCTTTTCCCGTCACAAGAACAATGGACCTGCTTCTGTTAACGCCCCTCTTGAATATCCATCTTTTATTGAGCTGCCTGATAAAGTAGTCAACAAGCAGGAAGAAGACTGCGGTGCATCCGAACTGCAAACGAGATGCAGTCGCAGAGCGCTTGACCACAAACAGATATACCAATGTGACAACCAGAATACCGATTATGTATTTCAGAACCGCGATAAACTCATCAAAACGTTTTCTGCGCAGAATGCCGCCATAGTTACTGGAAAAGAAAACCACAACAAGCTGGCTTACAAACAGCAAGAGAGCTTGATGCTGATAGTCATCTATTCTATACGGATTTCCGTATCCATGAAGGACCCAATACGCCAGGATAAAGCACAGCTGAAGACAGAGAATATCCAACAAGATAAAGTCGCCGTGCTTGAGCCAGCCTTTTAGGTGTTTCTTGTTCATCGACTGTCACCTTTCCGCTTATGCAGACCGTATATACAATCGCGCAGGAGGTCACCCACCAGCTGAGTGATCGACCCCCACACCACCGTGCGTACGGTTCCGTACATGGCGGTTCAACCGCATAAGTGCAAATACTCGTACCGGTCCGGGATGCTTTAGGATCCGACCTGTGCGAGTCTTCTGCTTGTGATGGAACTTGTAAGAACGGGGCTGCCGGCAGCGCGCCGCCCTTGGCCTTGGCTATGACCTTCCCGCTGCCGGGCAGTCTCGGGCTTTCACCCTTTAGAACGTGCTCGCCGGGTGCACCAAACCAATAGCCGACGATTTTCGTCCGTCGGCTATTGGTATTCCTCCTTATCAAGTATCTTAACTGTGGAAAGTATCTTCCATCAAGCTAAAACCTCATAAGAAGAGATGACAAAAGCCATATAATTATGCTGCTGCAATCCTTTGATTAGAGATCGGAAATCGCTTGCTTGACGAAAGAATCGGATCGGACAAAACCGGCGACGCCGTCCTTTTCGGCGTCCACCCGCATTGAGCGGAATTCCAGAATCCTGAACTCCCGCTCGTCCTTGGTGAGCTGTGCCTGCTTACAGAGCGCGGAGCCGCCGTCATAGGCCTTGATCGCAATGGCGGTATCGAGCATGACGGGACTGCAGATCACCGGGCCCGGCAAAGACGCGCAGATATCGAAAACGCGCTTGACAATACAGAAGATGGCGAGACTGAAAATCCGGGACAGCGTCCGGGCGGCGGTGAGGGTGCTTATCCTGCTGCAACCGAGCGGATCGGAGCTGTAGGTCCCAGGATACCGGAAGAAGAAGAACAAGGCAAGGGTAAAAAGAACCGGGGACAGACAAAACGCAGGTGCCGGACTGCAAGCATGATCGGCTTATTGTGAAAGTCGATCTGCGTGATGCTGTCCCTCAAAGCGTATCCTTCCCCTCTTTTGCTATTGACCTGCGTGAAGAATTGGTATATTATGGCAATCAGAGTCTGCGCCCGGCGCGTCTCTCAGCTGTCTCTGCCGGACAGCCGCTCGTTGACCAGCTCTTCCATCGGGCCGACGAAACCGTTGTTGATCTCTTCGATCGATTCGACCAGGATGCGTCCGACCGTTTCGGCGTCGAGCTGCAGGAGCTTATTCTTTGTTTCCCGGCTCAAAACCCTGGGAACGTCCAGCATCGCCATGCTGGGATAAGCCGTTCCCATCAATCTGCGGACCTCTATCATCAGCTGATCGAAATCGTTTCCGGGGGCCGACCCCGGCTTCGTATCGGTCCTGTTCCGCTCTTTTCCCATCGCCATCATTCCCTCTTCCATACACCGTCCCTATTTCTGCGGTGTATCCGTATCGCTCCCGCGGACCGTTCGTTGGCTGACCGAACGCTCCGTGTACAGCTCCTCTGTTATCCACCGGGCAGATGCTTATGAGTTTCTCATACAAGTAGTACTTATCTTACCACTATTATACAGCATATGCAAGTACCTTCTTGTTTTTTTATGCAATTAGTATGTAGTCTGCTACAAAATGTCGGGAGGATGGGGATGCCTGTGATCGGAGAAGCTTGGCAGAGGCCCGCAAGGATCACGGAGACCATCAGGCCAGCCTTGCAAAGAAGCTCCACGTATCCGCCTTCACCGTTGCCGCATGTGAGTTCGGATTATTTGCCGGGCCTGACGGACGACGCTCCGGTATTCGGAGAAAGGCGGCGCACAGAACGCTTCGACCCGGAGGAACGGGCGCAGATACGGAAATCTGAGAAATATCTGCTCTATAAGCGCAAAAAATGACGGTTCCGCAATTCGATTGCAGAATCGTCATTTTTCATGTCCGACAGGACCTTCCCCGCCGCGGCGGGCGGTCAGTCCAGCAGATAGCAGCCGGTGTAGCAGATGGTGTCCTTCCCGTGGTTGTACTTCAGCCCGTTGGCGGTGCAGACCTCGTTCACCACCAGGCCGCAGCCCTCCATGGAGGGGCAGAGCTTGTCCGGGAAGCGGCAGGGCGCGTCGGGATAGGTGCATTTCGCGCAGCGGCTGCAGCCGCCGGTGCCCATGGCCATGAGGCCGGGCCACTCCTTGCGCAGCTCGTCCCAGAGGGCGTCGAAGTTCTGCTTGTGGTTCGCCGCCGTCTCCATCATGGTCTCCACGTCGAAGCTGTCCTCCATCTGCCC
>JAEEGL012966854.1_pt1 | contig 28111 bp, 24 predicted proteins | sample 9134231 | NCBI WGS metagenome assembly JAEEGL01 (sample SAMN16246548, study PRJNA631951) | gut metagenome | biome: gut microbiome; feature: rumen; material: fiber-attached | host: Bos | place: Iran: Karaj | collected 2018-10
AACAGTCGGCAAGCGCCGCATTTCGGGGCGCCTGATCCGACCGGGCAAATCGACAGTAGATCGCTCGTTTTTGAACGGGTTCTTCCGGAGGAAGGGGCGGGATGCGGTTCGTGAAGGGAATGGCGGGCTCCGGACGGGGCAGCAGGCTCAGCGCCTCGCGCCGCATGGCATTGAGGGCAGAGAGGGGCAGCATGAGCCCTGCTTCGAACTCGCAGGACACATTGCGGCAGACAAAGCCGGTGCCGCCAGTTTTGGAGAGCGCGCGGGAAACGATCTCCTCCGTGAGGGGATGGCTGCGCGCTGGCTCGGGAACAGGGCCGCTCACCGAAACGCTGACCCCCTCACAGCAGGCCGAAAGCCGTGTGGGGCTGCCGGCGTGCGCTGCAAAGAAAAAGGAGACCTCCCGTGCGGGACCTTCACCGCGCGGCACAAAGGCCGCGATCTGCTCCCGCTGGGCGGCGAGCAAGGGTTCCATCCGCTCGGGCGGCGTTTCCTCCCGCATGCCGAACATCTCTTTTCCCGGCGCGCCGCGGTAGTAGGCGTCGGTAAAACCGGATCGAGAAAAGAGCTCCTGCACCTGTGCAAGCTCTTTTTTGCGGGGCGGGCGATGCTCATCCTTGAGGGTGCGGTAGAGCTTTGTCACGCCGTAGACGTATTCGGGGCGCTTCATCCGTCCCTCGATCTTCACGCAGCCCACGCCGATCGATTCAAGCTCGTCAAGATGCTCCGCCAAACAGTTGTCTTTGAGCGAAAGCAGATGACGCGGTTTTCCGCCGCGCAGCGAGTAGGGCAGCCGACAGGGACCGGCACACCGTCCGCGATTGGCGCTGCGCCGTCCCACCAGCGCCGAAAGATAGCACTGGCCCGAAACACTGTAGCACAGTGCGCCGTGGCAGAAAGCTTCGATTTCAACAGGGGAGTCGGCACAGAGAGAAGAGAGCTCCTCCTTTGAGAGTTCTCTTCCGACAACGGCCTGCCTGCATCCGAGCTGATTCAGACAGAAGAGAGCCGGCAGTGAGTTGGCCGCAGCCTGTGTGGAGGCGATGATGCGAAGCTCAGGCGCCATACTGCGCAGAGCGCGCATGAGCCCGAGGTCCTGCACGATAACGGCGTCGACGCCCCATGCACAGAGCCGGCCGACATAGGAGAGGGCCTCCTCCAGCTCGCGGTCGGAAATGAGGGTATTGACGGTGACATAGCTCTTTACCCCGTTTTGACGGCAGTAGGCAATAGCCTGTTCCATCTCCGCATCCTCAAAGTTCTTGGCTCCCTGGCGGGCGTTAAAGCCGCCGCCGCCGAAATACACGGCGTCGGCCCCGCCGGCCACGGCGGCGCGAAGGGCTTCAAAGGAACCGGCGGGAGAGAGAATCTGCAGCCCCTCCATCAGTCGCGGTGCCGGCGCGCTTCGTCGAGCTCGAGACGCAGCTTGTTCATATCTTCCAGATAGCTGCGGAGCTGTGCGCGCAGATTGTCGGCCGTCTCGTCGGAGCGGCGCTTCTCGTCTGCAAACTGAATGGCGGCATAGATGGCGGCCATGGTGACCGAAGCGCGCGGATTGCGGTTCATCAGCTCGCGCATGGTTTCGTCTACCATACGGGCTGTTTTTTCCACCGTGTCGCGATTTTCAGAGGTGGTCACATTGTAAGCGGTGCCGAGGATTCTGATTTCGTATTGTTCACTCATGCTGTTACTCCTCCTCAAAGGGAAGGCCTGTATTGATCGGTCTGGCCGCCTTCCGGAACCAGACCGTTTTGAACGTGGAAAGGAAATATCTGCGGGGAAGCGCCCTTTCCGCACAAAACGGATCGGGCGGAGTTCAACAAAAGGGGAATAGGGCTTACAGGGTGTGAAGGATCGGCTTTCTCTTGGTAAAGGTCGCATAGGCCTTAAAACCGGACTCCCGCAGCGCCTGCTGGGTTTCTTCGAGATAGCTGCCGACATTTTGCTCATTGTGTCCGTCGCTGCCGATGGTGACAAGCTCGCCGCCCAGCTCGCGGAAACGCCGCAGGATGGAGACCGAGGGCACCGGCTCGCCCAGCGTGCGAAATCCCGAGGTGTTGGCCTCCAGTGCCAGACCGCGCTGTGCGATGGTTTTCAAGACCTCGTCCACCACGTCGAGACAGTGGTCGACGCTGAGACGGCGCTGCACATGAATCATGGCGTAGCGCAGCGGAAGCGTGAGGTGAGCAAAGGAGTCGAAATCGGCTTTCTGCGCCAGCTCGAGGCACTCCTCCATATAGGCGGTCAGAAAGGGCTCGATGTCCTCACAGCCATAGTCGAAGAAGTAGGCGTCAAAGCCCTTGATGGTGTGCAGCGAACAGAGCACACAGTCGAAGGGATAGATGGCAAGCCCCTCCTTGGCATGGGCCTCATCCTGAGTCCAGTTTCCGATCTCCAGACCGAGACGCAGACTGATGCGATCTCCCACAGCGCTTTGCGCCGCTGCAAAGCGTTCCAGCAGACGATCGGCGTCGAAGGGTTTTTTCCGCAGCTGCCAATCATAGCAGGGGGAGCCGCACTCCCAGTGATCGGTGATGCAGAGTTCCTGCAGCCCTTTGTCGGCCGCGGCGCGAGCCAGATCGACCATGTCGGTTTTGGAATCGGGAGAAATGTCGCTGTGAGAATGAAAGTCAGAATAGTAGGCCATGAGATGAGCCGCCTCCGATCAAAATATAGATGGCGCGGGGGAGAGAAAGCGCGGGAAAGATACAGGCTTGCGCGTCGAGCGCTTGTGGTTTGGAGCAAGTCAGGCGCGCAGGCTGGTTTTGCTGTAGTCGTTTTTGCTCACCGTATCGCTGAGCTGCGGCGGATTCTCTACATACGAAGCCACCGGCGTAACGGTGTACCATTCGAGCAGGGGAAGGAAGGGAATTTGCTCTGCCAGGAGCTGCTGCACCTGGCGCAGAGCGTTTCTGCGCAGCGCGATATTGGGCTGTGCAATGGCGGCATAGAGCCGGTTGCTGACGGTGGTGTTTTGATATCCCGAGATATTGAGCTGGCCTCCGATGGCGACGCGGTGCAGAATGGCTTCGGGATAGGGCCCCTGATAGCCGCCGTACAGGGTCATCTCATATTCGCCCGACGTGACGACGGTGGCTTCCCACTCCTCCCGATCGGTCTGGATCACGGTGAGATCGATACCGACCTCGCCGAGCTGCCGCTTGAGCACGGCGGCGATTTCGGGGTAGGGTTCCACATCGCAGACCGAAAGCGTGAGGCGGATATAGCGGCCGGAGTCATTTTTCGAATAGAGGTTCGAGAGATACGAATCCGACTGTCTCGCGTTGTATTCGGGAACGGTCGCGCTCTGGAGCAGCGCCTGTTCAAAGGTGGGGGAGAGAAAATGAGTGGATACAGCGCCGATCCCCTGCATGGCCACGCTCAGAAGCTCTTCCCGGTCAATGGCGTGGGCCACAGCGAAGCGTAGCATGGGGTTGTTTTGGAAAATACTGCCCTCCGTCACATTAAAGGCCAGCTGGATGCGGGTGGCGTCGTCTACAGAGAGCAGGGTGACGGCAGGATTTTCCTCATAACTTTTGAGGGAGGAAAGAGGCAGTCCTACGGTGAGTACCTCGAGCTCGCCGCGTTCAAAGGCCGCGCGAGCCTCGGCGGCGCTGGGGTAGTATTGAAAAACAAGACGATTGAGGGCGGGCCTACCACCGTAATACCCGTCGTTTCGGGCCAAAATGACTTGTCCCGTATCCGGATTGCGCTCCTGGAAATAGAAGGGCCCTGTCCCGATGGGATGGGTCACGGCCTCGGCAGTCAGCCAATCCTGATCCTGATAAAGGTGCTGCGGCAGGATCGAGGCTCCCGGCTCCGCCAGCGTGTATAAAAACAAAGGAGAGGGGGTGGAAAACGAGAGATGGACCGTCTCAGCGTCGCTGAGCCAGATCTCCTTCACCTGGGAGAACTGGTCATAGAGCACGCCGCGCTGCGAGCGGATGGAGGTGAGGGTCCAAACCACGTCTTCGGCGGTGAAGGGCTGCCCGTCGTGCCAGAGCACACCCTTGCGCAGCTTGAGGTTCAGCACGGTGGCGTCATCGTTAAAGTTCCACTCGGTGGCGAGGTCCGGCAGCAGGTTTCCCGTGCTGGTCAGGCAGACCAGACGGGAGAAGAGATTTTCACTGATAGCGTCGGCGTCTTCATCCATGGCGTCGGGATTGAAGGTATAGGGCAGGCTGAGCAGCGGAAGACGCAGAGAACCGTCGCGAATGGCGGTTTGCGAAGAGTCCGAAGCAGGGGGGGTCGTCCCATCGTTTTTATGGCAGGCGGGCAACCCAAGACAGGTTGTGGCAGCCAATAACAGCGCAAGCAGCGCCCGACTCAGCTTTACTTTTCGGGGCATGGATTCCTCCTTATCTGAAGGCACGCCGGCGGAGTGGATGCCGGCGCGAAAAAGAGCGTCAATATAACTATAGTTTACACCAAGAAAGGGTCCTTTGTAAACGTCAAAGATTGAATCCTGTGTGAAAGTTTAGTATAATTTCCGAAAAGGAGAACCGCGCAAAAGCGTGTGCGGGAAGGAGTATTTCTATGGAACCTTGGATGATTGCAGTGATGTTTCTCCTGCTGGCGGCTGCCGCGATTCTTTCGCTGATCGCCCTGCTTGCGGCGCTGCGCAGCCGGCGCGAATTGCACGAGGAGCTTTCCCAACTGCGCGGGGAGCTGCTCTCCGGGATGCAGAGTGGCCTGTCGGGGGGGTTCTCCACCCTTTCTCAGTCTCAGCAGCAGGTGGGGCGGCAGCAGGATCTCCGCCTCTCTGAGCTGACGGCCCAGACGGTGCGTTCGCAGGACAGTCTGCGGCAGGAGCTTTCGGAGCGCCTGCATGCCGTGGAGACACGGTTCGGAGGCTTTTCACAGCAAAACGAGCAGCAGCTTCAGGGGATCCGCACGATGGTTTCCCAGCAGCTGAACACCCTGCGCACCGAGAATGCCGCCCAGCTGGAGCAGATGCGCCAGACCGTGGATGAGAAGCTGCAAAAAACCCTGGAAGAGCGGCTGGGGCAGTCCTTTGCCGCGGTCAGCACCCGGCTGGAGCAGGTGCACCGCGGGCTGGGAGAGATGCAGAACCTGGCCGTCGGTGTGGGAGACCTGAAGCGGGCGCTCACCAATGTCAAAACAAGAGGCGTGTGGGGAGAGGCTTCGCTGGGAGGGATCCTGGAGCAGATCCTGACGCCGGAGCAATACGAGAAAAACGTAGCCACGCGACCCGGTTCTCGGGAGGTTGTGGAGTTTGCCGTTCGCCTGCCGGGCGAAGAGCGGCCGGTTTGGCTGCCCATTGACGCGAAGTTTCCGCTCGACGCTTATAACGAACTGATCGAGGCTTCCGAGGGTGGAGACCGGCGTGCGATTGAGCAGGCGCAGGCGGCACTGCTGCGCCGGCTGGACGGCTTTGCAAAAGATGTGCATGATAAATATGTTTCACCGCCCGACACCACCGATTTCGCTATCCTCTATCTGCCGACCGAATCGCTGTATGCCGAGGTGGTGCGGTTGGGTGCGGTGGAACGCCTGCAGACACGGTACCGCGTCTCTCTGGCGGGGCCGACTACTATGGCGGCCCTGCTGAACAGTCTGCAAATGGGATTTCGCACGCTGGCCATTGAACGGCGCTCGGCCGAGGTTTGGACGCTGCTGGGCGCGGTGCGGACCGAATTCGACCGCTTCGGCGAGGTGCTCAGTAAGGCGCGTCAGCGCCTCTCGCAGGCCGACAGTGAGCTGGAGTTGCTGGTGGGACGGCGTTCCAACGCCATTGCCCGCCGTCTCCGCCAGGTGGAAAGTCTTCCCCAAGAGCTCTCCGGCCCTCTGCTGGAGCAGCCCGGGTTCTTTGAAGCAGAAGCGGAAGAAGAACGTGGCTGAAACACAGGGAACCGCCCTGCGCCCTGCTTCTGCGGAGAGAGGATCAAGCTGAAAAAGGGAATCAAAACCTCAAAATAAACCGGGGAAAAGAAAGGATGGACAACCATGGATCAAAACCTTGCACGTGCACAAACCCTGCGGATGCAGCAGCTTGCAAAGGCGCTGGAGAAAAACAACATGGACGTGATCTGCCTTGAGAACAAGGAGCAGGTGGTTCCCACGCTCGAGGGCCTGATCGAAAAAGGAGCCAAGGTCTCGGTGGGAGGGTCGGCGACCCTCTTTGAAACAGGCGTGATCGACTGGCTGCGCAGCTACGACTGTGAATTTCATGACCGCTACGCGCCCGGGCTGACCGGAGAGCAGGTCATGGAGGTTTTCCGTGCTGCCTTCACCGACGACGTCTATCTCACCTCGACCAACGCCGTCACTGAGGCGGGTGAGCTGGTCAATGTGGACGCAAACGGAAACCGCGTGGCCGCCATGCTGTTCGGGCCCAAGAAGGTCATCGTCGTGACGGGAATGAACAAGCTGGTGCGGGATGTTCCGGCGGCCTTTGCCCGCATTGAAGAGGTGGCGGCGCCGGCCAACGCCCTCCGGCTTGGGCGCAAGACCCCCTGCACCGAGACCGGAAGATGCATGCACTGCAAGTCGGAAGACGCCATCTGCCGAAAGGCGACCATTCTGGCGTCGCAGCAGGGTAAAGGGCGCGTCACCGTGATTCTGGTGGCCGAGAAGCTGGGCTACTGACCCTCTGTGCGGAAACTGCAGAGATCCTGCCGACGCAGGCCATGCCGCAGACCAAGCAAAAAAGACCGTCTTCGCCTAAAATGCGAAGACGGTCTTTTGGTTTTTTGGGGAACGTGATGGATCACTCGGCAGCTTTCTTGGCAAGGGCGGCATAGCGCTCTGCGGCTTCGCGGGCAGCCTTTTCAAAGAGAAGGTCAGCGCGCTGCGGGAAGGAAAGCTCAAGCGAGGTATAGCGCACCTCATTCTTGAGGAAGTCGCCGTAGGCAACGGAGGGAGCGGGGGAATCGAGCAGGAAGGGATTCTCTCCGCGCTCTTTGCGGCGGGGATCATAGCGGAAGTTGAACCAGTAGCCCGCCTCCACGGCGGCCTTGGCCTCGAGTTGGGCGGCGCCCATGCCGGCCTTGATCCCGTGGTTGATGCAGGGGGCGTAGGCCACGATCAGAGAGGGCCCGCGGTAGCTTCCGGCCTCGGCAATGGCGCGCACGGCGCCGGCGTAGTCCGCGCCCAGGCAGATCGAGGCGACATAGACGTTTCCGTAGCTCATGGCGATTCCGGGCAGATCCTTCTTGCCGGTCGGTTTACCGGCGGCGGCAAATTGCGCCACCGAACCGGTGGGAGTGGCCTTCGAAGACTGTCCGCCGGTGTTGGAATACACCTCGGTATCGAAGACGAGCACATTCACGTCGTCGCCGGAAGCCAGCACATGGTCGAGTCCGCCGAAGCCGATGTCGTAGGCCCAGCCGTCTCCGCCGAAGATCCACACCACCTGACGGGGCAGGAGGTCTTTGTTTGCCAGAATGGCGGGCTTGAGAGGCGACGGACAGTCAACGGCCTCTTCCATGGCGCGCACCACGGCCTCGCCGGCCTCGCGGGAGAGGGTGGCGTCGTCTTTTACCTCGAGCCAACGGGCGCAGGCCTTGGCCTGGGCGATCCACTGGGCGTTGCCGCGCCGCTCGCCCTCGGGCAGGGTATCGGCAAATTTCTGGCAATCTTCAATGAGACGGGCGCGGCGCTGACGGAGCGCAAGCGCCATGCCGAAGCCGTATTCGGCATTGTCTTCAAAGAGGGAGTTGGCCCAAGCGGGGCCTTTGCCCTGCTTGTTCTTGGCATAAGGAACGCTGGGAGCCGAGCCGCCCCAGATCGAGGAGCAGCCGGTGGCGTTTGCAACATACATATGGTCACCATAGAGCTGGGTGACCAGCTTTGCATAGGGCGTTTCACCGCAGCCTGCGCAGGCGCCTGAGAATTCAAGGAGCGGAGTGGCAAACTGCGAGCCCTTGACCGTGTCGGGGGCAAAGGGAAGGGTTTTTTCGGACACCGAGGCGACGGCATAGTCGAAGGCGGGCTGATCGACGAGACGGGTTTCGAGTTTTTCCATCACAAGGGCCTTCTGCTTGGCAGGGCAGACCGAAGCGCAGCTTCCGCAGCCGGTGCAGTCGAGCGGGGAGATGGCGATGGCGAAACGCAGATCTTCGCAGCCCTTGCCGGTCATGGGAATGGTCTTGAGACTGTCGGGCGCCGCGGCGGCCTCCTCGGAGGAGAGCGCGAAGGGACGGATGGCGGCATGCGGGCAGACCAGCGAGCAGCGGTTGCACTGGATGCAGAGATCGGGCTGCCAGACCGGCACGTCGATGGCGATGCCACGCTTCTCAAAGGCCGAGGTGCCGAGCGGGAAGGTACCGTCGGCGCGGTCGGTAAAGGCGGAAACCGGCAGGCTGTCGCCGTTTTGAGCGCTCATGGGAGTCATGACGTCGCGCACAAAGGTGTGCAGCTCGTCGGACCCCTCCACGGCAGGCGCGGGAGCGTCGTCCTTCGAGGCCGTCCATGCGGCGGGAACTTCCACCTCCATCACGCCGGAGAGCCCACGATCGATGGCGGCATGGTTGCGGGCCACAACGGCTTCGCCCTTGGCGCCGTAGGTCTTGGTGGCGGCCTCCTTCATCTTGGAAACAGCCTCTTCGAGGGGCATGATGCCGGTGAGCTTGAAGAAGGCGGCCTGCAGGATGGTGTTGATGCGTCCACCCATGCCGACCTCCTTCGCGATACCGACTCCGTCGATGATGAAGAGGCGGCAGTGCTTTGCGGCGAGGTCGCGTTTGACGTTGGCGGGCAGCACGGTTTCGAGCTGCTCGGGAGAGGCGTCGATATTGAGCAGGAAGGTACCGCCCTCCTTGAGGTCTCCTGTCATGTCGTATTTTTGCAGATATGAGGCCTTGTGGCAGGCCACAAAGTCGGCCTTGTTGATGAAGTAGGTAGACTTGATGGGCTTCTCGCCGAAGCGCAGATGCGAAACCGTAACACCGCCCGATTTTTTGGAGTCATAGGCGAAGTAGGCCTGCACGTTCAAATCGGTGGAGTCGCCGATGATCTTGATGGTATTTTTGTTGGCGCCCACGGTTCCGTCTGAGCCGAGACCCCAGAATTTGCAGGAAACGGTGCCGGCCGGCGCGGTGTCGGGCGCGGCGGGACGGGGCAGAGAGAGATGGGTCACATCGTCTTCGATGCCCACCGTGAAGCGGTTCTTGGGCTTCTCCAGCTTCAGGTTCTCAAAGACGGCCAGGATGCAGGAGGGGTCGACGTCCTTGGAGCCGAGGCCGTAGCGTCCTCCCACGACCACGTCAGCAGCTCTTCCGGCCTGCGCCAGAGCCGCCACCACGTCGAGATAGAGGGGCTCGCCCAGGGAGCCGGGCTCCTTGCAGCGGTCGAGCACGGCGATGCGCTTTGCGCTTTCGGGCAGAGCGGTGACAAAACGATCCACGGCAAAGGGACGGTAGAGACGGACCTTGACGAGGCCAACCTTTTCCCCCTGTGCGGCCAGGTAGTCGATCACCTCTTCGATGGCGTCGCATACCGACCCCATGGCCACGATCACACGCTCGGCGTCCGGCGCGCCGTAGTAATTGAAAAGGCGGTAGTCGGTGCCGATCTGGGCGTTGACCTTGTCCATCGACCGCTCCACCACGGCCGGCAGAGCCTCATAGTAGGGGTTGGAGGCCTCCTTGGCCTGGAAGAAGATATCGGGGTTTTGGGCCGATCCGCGCAGCACGGGGTGCTCCGGATTCAAGGAACGGGCGCGGTAGGCGGCGACGGAGTCGCGATCGAGCATGGCGTCGAGCTGCTCGTCGCTCCAAACCGCGACCTTCTGGATCTCATGGCTGGTGCGGAATCCGTCGAAGAAATGCAGGAAGGGAACGCGTCCCTCAATGGCGGAAAGATGCGCAACTGCGCCCAGATCCATGACCTCCTGCGGATTGGTCGAGGCCAGAAGGGCAAAGCCGGTCTGGCGGCAGGCCATCACGTCCTGATGATCTCCGAAGATCGAAAGGGCGTGACCAGCCAGCGCACGTGCCGAACAGTGAATCACGGCAGGCAGCAACTCGCCGGCCATTTTATAGAGATTGGGCACCATCAGAAGAAGACCCTGCGATGCGGTGAAGGTGGTGGTGAGCGCACCGGCCGTCAGAGAGCCGTGCAGCGCGCCTGCCGCGCCGCCCTCCGACTGCATCTCGGCAACCTTGACCTGCTGACCGAAGAGATTCTTTCGGCCCGATGCAGACCATTCGTCTACCAGCTCGGCCATCACGGAAGAGGGGGTGATGGGAAAAATTGAGGCGACCTCAGTAAAGGCATAGGCAACATGAGCTGCCGCGGTGTTGCCATCCATGGATTTTTTGGCGCGTAGGTCTTTCATGGTGGGCATTCTGAATATCCTCCTTGGAGAAGTATGTAATTTGTTTGGATAAAATGCCGAAATACACGCAAGTTTTTAGTGAAAAATGCGACAAGTTTAGGATATCACAAAAAAAGATGCGATGCAATAAAAAAACCGCCCAAAAAGGGCGGGTTTCAGGGGCGGACATTTGTGCGCTATTGAAAAACGGATCTCCACGCAGGGAGGTCTTGCAGGATAGAAAATCAAAAAAGCAGGGCGAGAAGATATCCGATCCCCAGAAGGCAGGCGGAAGCCGCAAAGAGGAGCAGGATCCGCAGCAGGAACCGTTTTCGGAAAAGAGGAGCGGGGCGATCTGAGGAAGAGGCGGCGATCAGGCGATGGGCTTCGGCCGCCAGATCGGCGTCGTTCGCCTGAACCGAGGGGTTCACGATGAAGATGGCCTCTTCAAAATAGTCGCTGCCGGTATCGCGCACCACGATGACCTGCTTGTTGAGTCCCCGAATCACAGCCTTTCGCCTCCTTGCCGAATCAAAAGAAAATCGAAATCGAAGCGTCGGAAGGCGACGCTGAAACGAGATCTGCAAGTCGGCGCTGCGGGAAACTGTTCGCGGCACAGATTGCCGACGCGTGAAAAAAAGGACTTGAAGAACGGCCCTTTCTCTGCACGGATAGTTTGGGCAGAAAGCGACGGCATTATTCGTGCAAAAAATGTCTGCTTGGGAGGGGATCGCAAGAGAAAACAGGCAAAAGACAAGTCTTTCCTTCAGAGAGATTCGCCGAAGCAGAACCCTGTCTGCTTGCAAGAACGGGGAAAATGCGATAGAATAAGGAGCGGAAAAGCTCGAAATCGGGCGAAATGGGGGGATTTTGCGATGCCGAAGAACAGGCTGCAGGAGGAGCGGCGCGCGCGCGCAGAGGCTGTGGCGGAGGCGTTGGAGCAACGCTATCCCGATGCGCTGTGCAGCTTGTCCTATCGCAAGGACTATGAACTGATGATCTCGGTGCGGCTTTCGGCACAGTGCACGGATGCAAGGGTCAACATCGTCACCGAGACGCTGTTTGAGAAATATCCCACGCTGGAAAGCTTTGCGCAGGCCGACCTTGCGGAGCTGCAGGAGGCGGTGCGGCCCTGTGGATTCTACAAGGTGAAGGGCTCGGATATCAAAGAGGCCTGCCGTCTGCTGATCGAGCGGCACGGCGGACGGGTGCCGAACTCCATGGAAGAGCTTCTGGCGCTGCCCGGCGTCGGCCGGAAAACGGCCAATCTGCTGATGGGAGATCTCTTCGGACAGCAGGGCGCCGTTGTGGCAGACACCCACTGCATCCGCATCGCCGGCCGCCTTGGGCTGGTGGACAGCAAGGAGCCGGAAAAGGTGGAAGTGCAGCTTCGGGAGGTGGTGGACCCTGCGAAGAGCAACGATCTGTGCCACCGCTTCGTCCTGTTCGGCAGAGAGGTCTGCAAGGCGAGAAAGCCGGCCTGCGGGAGCTGCCCGCTGGCGGAGCTCTGTCCCAGTCGGCAGGAGCAGTCATGACAAAAGCATCCCGCCCTGCCGCGGGATAAAAAAGAACGGCTCCGCTCCTTCGGACAATGGGCTTCCAGATGCCCATTGCACTGCAGCAGAGCGGCTCGATTCGGAGCATACCCTATCAAGCTTGGAACAGCAGTCCAGAAAAAGGGACTTTTTCTTCCGCCGTGTATGCGGATTTTTCCAGGCCCTGCAGCCGCGCGGCGGGAAATGAATCAGAAAAAGAGGAGAGAAGAAGGATTCCTTCTCTCCTCTTTTTTGCTGCTTTGGAGGATTACTGCACCACGCCGCCCTCCACGACCAGGCTGTCTTCATAGTCCAAACCGTAGGTGTCGACCAGGGTGGCCTCATAGTCGGCATGGAAGAATTGCTCTTCGCCAAGGCTCTTGATTTCCTGGTTCAGCCAATCGAGAAGCGAGGTGTTTCCCTTTGAAACGGCAGGGGCGATGGTGTCCTGGCTGCCGAGAGAGGGGATTCCCACGGTGTAGCCCTCGTTTTGCAGGGCAAAGGCGATCACCTCGGTGTTGTCGTTCGCCCAGGCGACGGCGTTTCCGTTTTCCAGGGCGTTTTTCGCGGTGGCGTAAGAATCATATTTCTGAAGCGGGATCTCGGGGTTGTTTTTGATGAGATAGGTCTCGGCGGTGGTTCCGGAGATCACGATGATGGAATCACTGGGATCCCAGTTGTCAAGACTGTCGATCACGCGGCTGTCGGGAGAGACCACGCCGAGGGCAACGTTCATGTAGGGAAGGGCAAAGTCCACTTCCTCGGCGCGCTCAGGGGTTACGGTAAAGTTCGCAAGAATGATATCGACCTTTCCGGTCTGGAGGTATTCGATACGGTTGGCAGCTTCGGTGGAGACGTATTCCACCTTTACCCCGAGGTCTTTTGCGATACGGTCGGCAAAGTATACGTCGTAGCCCTGATATTCGCCGTTTTCATCCACATATCCAAAGGGGTTTTTGTCGGAGAACACGCCGATTCGAACGGTACCGCTCTCCTGAATGTCCGAAAGGGAGCGGTAAATGGTATCCTCCGCCGGTTCGGCGTCGCTTTCGTTGTCGGAGGAGCTGCAGGCTGTGAACGCAAACACCAGGGTCAGCACAGTGAGAAGGACAAGAGCTTTTCGAATGTATTTCATAAGAATCTCCTTTCGGCACAGTGGCCAGATCAGTTTTGGGATTGTGGGTGTTCGAGACGTTTTCGTTCAAAGGTAAAGGTTTGCAGAAATTTTTTCGCCCGTTCTGTTTTGGGAGAATCAAAGAATTCTTCGGGCGTGCCCTCCTCTTGGATCCTTCCCGCTTCGAGCAGGATGATCCGGTCGGCCACGGCCCGTGCGAATTGCATCTCATGGGTGACGATCAGCATGGTCTTTCCCTGATCGGCAAGACGTAAGATCACGTCCAGGACCTCCCGCACCATCTCGGGGTCGAGCGCTGCGGTCACCTCGTCGAACAGCAGGATCTCCGGATGCATGCACAGCGCCCGCACGATGGCGACACGCTGCTTTTGTCCGCCGGAAAGCTGCCGTGGGTAGCTTTCCGATTTTTCCTCCAGACCCACGCGGGCGAGAAGGGCCATCGCCTCTTTGGAAGCATCCACTCTGGAACGCTTCTGCACCTTCATCGGGGCGAGGATGATATTCTCCAGCACGGTCAGATGGGGAAACAGATCGTAGCTCTGAAAGACCATTCCGATTTTTTGACGCAGCTCGGTCAGGTTTTTGCTGCTCTTTGAAACAAGTTCGCCATGCAGCCGGATTTCACCGCCCTGGATCTCCTCCAGGGCGTTCATACATCGCAGCAGCGTACTTTTCCCGCATCCGCTGGGGCCGACGATCACCACGACCTCTCCTTCATGCACGGTCAGGCTCAGATCATCTAAAACGAGAAGCTCGTCGAACCGTTTTGTGAGATGCGAAAGGGTTAAAATGGGGTTCGACACCGGCTCACCTCCATCGTCTTTCAAGATATTTTGCAAGCAGGCTGATCGGCCAGCAGGCAAAGAAATACAGGAGCAACACGGTCAGGTAGATACCAAAAGCCGCATTGGGACTGCTCATGCGATTTGCCTCGATGATTTGCTGCGCGACCTTGAGCACCTCCACCACCCCGATCATGAGCACCAAACTGGTGGTCTTGATCATGCGGGTGATGAGATTGATCGAGAGGGGAATCAGCCTGCGCACAGCCTGAGGCAGCACGACAAAGAAATAAGATTGCCCCTTCGAGAGGCCGAGGGCGGCCGCGCTTTCATATTGATGCGCCGGAATGCTGGTCAGGGCGCCGCGCACCAGATCGCTCATCTCCGCCGTGCCCCACAGGGAGAAGACAATCACAGAGGAGAGCTCGCCGGAAAGATTCCAGCCGAAGGTCCGTGTGGTTCCGAAATACACAAGGAAGAGCAGCACCATCTGGGGCATGATACGGATAAACTCCAGGTAAAACCGCAGGATCGCCCGGCTGATGGGATTCTTCCAGGTCATGAGAATGCCGAGCAGGGTGCCGAGCAGCAGACTGATCGCGACCGAGACCAGGCTGATTTTGAGCGCAACGCCCAACCCCCCCAGAATACGAGCGAAATTTTTTCCCTTGAGGAGTACGCTAAGTCCCAAATCCGGCATGGCGGGTCCTCCTCTCCAAAAGGGCTCCGAGCAGAGAAAGGGGAAGCAGGATCAGCAAATAGAAAACCACGAGCAGAAACAGACTCTCTGTGGTTTTGTAATACAGTCCGATCAGATCCTTGGCTGTGAACATCAAATCCATCAGGCTGATGGCGGAGAACACGCTGGTTTCCTTCAGAAGAAAAATCACATTGGCCACAAAGGCGGGCACGCTGACCGAAAAGGCCTGAGGGAAGATTACATACCGCAGCGTCTGCCCCCTGCTCAGGCCGAGACTGTAGGCGCTCTCCTCCTGGATGATATCGATGGCCTCCACCCCGCTTCGGAAGGCCTCCGCCATATAGCTTCCTCCGAGGAAGGCCAGACCGGCGATTCCGCAGGCGACGGCGTTGGTGGGCACCCCGATTTTTGGAAGGCCATAATAGAGGAAGAAGAGCTGCACCAGCAGAGGAGTGTTTCGGCTGAGCTCAATATAGCCAGAGACGAGTTGTCGAAGCACGGGGATTCGGCTGCGCTGCACCGCAGTGCAAAACAGCCCGATCAGAATCGCAGCTGCGATGCCCAGCAGACCGATACGGACGGTCAGCCCGGCAGCTTTGCGATAGAGGGGAAGATACTGACGAATCACGGTCCAGTTCAAGGGAGCGGCTCCTTTCTGCGAGATTGTCGTGGGTTGGGGTTCAAACGTACGGGTCGGTCGTCCCGCCCCGAGCCGCGGGAGTCGAAAAAGCGGTCCTTTGCGGTTCTCCACAGAGAGTTTTCGGGAAAGTAACCGCAAAAAAAGCCCGAGAGCAAGATGAAGCTCTCGGGCAGATAACAGTCGGAACGCAGAAAAACCTAATTCGGCAATTCAGCACAGCGCAAACACGAATGCTTGAGCGCCCCGGCCACAATACAAACCCGGGAGTTCAGCATCCGACAACACATGCAGGGATATTCCGTTTTGAAGGGGAGGAAACCGATCATTTCCAAGGCCTTCTTTCGAATGATTTGATCAAACAAAGTGATATCATGTTACACCTATTGGTTTGCTCTGTCAATATATTCTTCAAAAAAACTTATGTGAAAAACTTGCGCAACCTATTTACCCTGGAGTATAATAGGCCAAAAGACGACAGACGGAGGGGATGTACTGTGATTTCCACAAAAGGAAGGTATGCTCTGCGGGTGATGATCGATCTGGCCGAGCACGCAGACGAGGGATATGTTCCTCTGAAAGAGGTTGCCGACCGGCAGGAGATCTCGAAGAAATACCTGGAGATTATTGTGCGGGATCTGGTGAAGGGAAATCTGCTGATCGGAGCAAGCGGAAAAGGCGGGGGATACCGGCTTTGCCGCAAACCGGAGGAATACACGGTTTGGGAAATCTTAGAGTGCATGGAATGCTCCCTGGCAACGGTCGCCTGTCTGACGGATGGGGCGGATCCCTGTCCAAGAGCGGCTGACTGCAAAACCCTTCCCATGTGGGAGGAGTTTGACGGCATGGTGAAAGCCTATTTTACAGGCAAGCGGCTGAGCGACATGATTTTACAATAAAGGGTGCGGGGAAGCCCGCTCAAAGCCTTCATACATATGCAGAGAAAAAAGATCCGAAAACAAAAACGCCCGTTTGAAAGAGCGCCTGCGCCTTCAAACAGGCGTTTTTTGCTGTGAAAACAATCAAAGGACGCCTGTTTCAAACCAGGCGTCCCTTGTTCCAGGAGAGTTTCAGGAGAAGGGCCCCTCCTCATGGGAAGGGGGAAGCTCCTGCAGCGAGGTGGTCTGTACCAGATAGGTGAGAGCGTCCTCCTGCCAGGTTTCAACCCGCAGAGGAACGGCGTAGTAGAGGCTGATCCAGCAGCGCTCTTCTAGCGGAAGCTCGCTGTCCTGATAGCTGACATAGACGGTCTGCTCCCCGTCGAGCACCTCATAGCGGCAGGTGAGCGATTCGGGAGGGAGCTTCAGAAGTGTGGTCAGATCCATCATGCCGATGGCGGCAAGCGGCGTAGTCGCGTCGCTTTTGGGTACCGAAACCGACGAACCGTTGACGGTCAGGGTGAGGCGGCCGTTTTCACGCTTTAGGCCCCTCCGTACGATGCCGTATTCGAGCAGCTCCGAGAGAGCGTTTTCCCCCTCTTTCCGGTAGACCGCCGTGAAGCTGCGGGAGGAATCCCCTTCAAACACGGTGATGGAGCCGTCCCATAAAAGGCTCTCGGGCTCTGAAAGCTCAGACAACAGCGCAAGATATCCTTCCGCCGTCAGCGGCGTATCCAGAGAGATGGGTTCCTCCGGCATGGTGAGAGAGCGGTTGTTTGCAAATTCCTCCTCCGGCATGTCCACAATGGGAGAGTTGGCAGAGCTGTTCCACAAAACATGCGCGCTCCAGAACAGCAGCGCCGCGGCGGCCATCACGGCAACCGTGATCAGAGAAAAACGGCCGGCGCGCTTCACGGGGAAACCTCCCCAAAGGGAGCGGGTGGAGCGTCCCGCAGCCCATAGACGTACTCAATGGCGTCGGCAATGCGCCGGCAGGCCGCGCCGTCCCCATAGGGGTTCACGGCATGCGCCATGGTGGTGTAAGAGACTTCGTTCTCTAGCAGTTCACGCGCGGCTGCCGCGATCTCGCCGTATTCCACCCCGCAGAGGCGGGCGGTGCCGGCGCGGACGGCTTCCGGTCGTTCGGTCTCACGGCGGAGCACCAGCACCGGCTTGCCCAGTGCCGGCGCCTCTTCCTGAAGGCCGCCGGAATCGGTCATGACAAAATGGCAGCGTGCGAGCAGGTTATGCATGTCTGCTGTGTCGAGCGGGGGCAGGAGCAGGAAATTGGGCAGCCCGGAAAGGGCCGCATGAACCGGTTCGGAAACGGCGGGATTGGGGTGGACCGGATAGACAAAGGCGGTATCCGGATGGGCAAGCGCCAGATCGCGCAGAGCCGCACAGATGTTTTGCAGAGGCTGTCCCAGGTTCTCCCGCCGATGGACCGTGACCACCACGGTGCGGGAATAGTCGGAGAGGATCCGTTCCAGCGCGCTTTGGGAAAAACGATGGTCGGACCGCACTGTATACGCCAGCGCATCGATCACGGTGTTTCCGGTGACAAAGACGTTGTCGAGAATATGTTCCTGTGCCAGCGCGGCGGCATTGGATGCTGTGGGAGCGAAGTGCAGAGAGGCGAGCTGCCCCGTCACGAGACGGTTTCCCTCCTCGGGGAAGGGAGAGGCCTTGTTGTAAGTACGAAGTCCGGCCTCCACGTGGCCGATCGCCTTTTTGGAATAGAAAGCGGTGAGCGCCGCCGCAGCCGTGGTGGTGGTGTCGCCGTGCACCAGCACGAGATCGGCGGGGTAGTTCGCCAAAACTTCGGCGAGGCCCGAGATGATCCTGGAGGCGATACCGCACAGGCTCTGGCTCTGCTGCATGACGTTGAGGTCAAAATCCGGCGTGAGGCCAAAGTGGCGGTTGACAAGATCGAGAAGCTCGCGGTGCTGGGCCGTAACGCAGACGGCGCAGGAGATCTGCTCTCTGCGGCGAAGCTCCTTCACAAGCGGGGCCATTTTGATCGCCTCCGGACGCGTACCGAAAACGGCCAGCACCCGCAGGGGAGTCTGGCCGGCAATCAGCTTGTTCATAAGCGCTTCTCCTTTGATTCGCTGCCGCTTTGATTGGGATGCGGCAAAGCGGCACGGTGGTGATTCAGAATCTTGAAGGCAGAAGCTGCCAGGATCAGGGCGCACCCGATCCCCAGCAGCGCTTTGGAAAGCGTGGTGGTTGTGAGCAGCACGGCCGAGAGCCCAAGCAGCGCCGACACCACATACAGGATGGCCACCGCCTGCTGCTGCGAGAAGCCCATATCGATCAAACGGTGGTGCAGGTGGCCGCGGTCGGCCTCCATGGGAGAATGGCCCGAGAGCACGCGGCGGAAAATGGCAAAAGCCGTGTCGAAAATCGGAAGGCCGAAGATCAAAAAGGGGATAAAAAAGCTGATGACGGCATACATCTTGAAGAGCCCCTGTACGGAGAGGGTCGCCAGGATATAACCGAGGAAGGTAGCTCCGGTATCGCCCATGAAGATCTTGGCAGGATTGCGGTTATAGGGGAAGAATCCAAGGCAGGCACCGCACAGGATGGAGGCCAGCAGGGCGATATCGCCTTCGCTGACCAGAACGGCAATGACCAGGATCGAAAAGGTGCCGATGGAAGACACGCCCACCGCAAGCCCGTCCAGCCCGTCGATGAAATTCACGGCGTTGGTCATACCGACGATCCAAAGGAGGGTGAGCGGAATCGAAAAAATACCGAGACTCATGTATGGCCGGGAGGAGAAGATGTTGAAATTGGTGACAACGTCGACCCGAACGCCGCAGGAGATGGGGATGAGCGCCGCGAGGATCTGCACCACGAATTTCGGCTTTGCGGGCAGGGCGACCACGTCGTCCACCACGCCCATCACCACGATGACCACGGCGCCAAGCAGGGTGCCGCGCAGCGCGGCGGTCATGGGGCAGAAAAGCAGAGTGGTAAAGAGAAAGGAAAGGAAAATAGCGAGCCCCCCAAGCCGGGGGATGGGGTGCTTGTGCATCCTTCGCATATCCTTGGGAACATCGATCGCACCGATGCGTCCGGCCAGATCTTTAACGGGGGGCGTCAGCAAAAACGCAAGAACCGCTGCCATGGCAAACGCGGCAAATAGACTGTAGTAAGACGAAGCCGTCATAGAGAACCTCCGAAAATCGGAATTGTCAAATCAGAGCAAAAGCGGAGAATGGCGGCGCAGAAAGACAGGCGCCGTTTCCCGCTGGGGCTAGGGAGGGCGGCACAGACAGACGGCCGAGAACTTCAAACTCCCAACAAAACCCCATTTTATCTTATTGTAACGGTTTTTCCTGTAAAAGCAACCGTTAATTTGAGAACACGATGATTTTTCTCGGTCTTGCAGGGAGGAAATTCCCCTGATCAGGCGGGATTGTCCGCCTGTTCGGCGGACTGGGCCGGAGGGTCCGTCTGCTTGATGCGCAAACGCTGCCGTTCCCGCCAAGAGCCGTTGGTCATGAGGATGCCGTTGAGTTCGGCCCCCACCATGAGCAGCACACCGAAGAAATACAGCCAGAGCAGCAAAACGATCACGCCGCACAGCGAGCCATAGAGCAGGGAGTACCGTGCCGCATACGTCACATAGAGAGAGAAGAGCCAGGAGAAGAGGATCCACAGCACAAAGATCACGATGCTGCCTGGCAGGGCCTCACGAAGGGTCATTTTGCGGTTTGGGGCTCCGGTATAGAGCAGCAAAAGAAAGACGAAGAGCAGCGCAGCGGGGATGAGGCGGCGCATCAGGCGCCAAAATAGTGCAAATGACGAGAGCGAAGGAAAGAGGCTGCACAAAACCAGAATCAACCGGTCGCCGACCACGGAGAAAACCAGGGAGAGAAGGATAGAGAGCAGCATAGCTCCCGTCATGAGAAAAGAGAAGATGCTCCGTCTTGCAACCTTTCGGGGAGGAAGACGCATGGCGCGGTTGACAGACACCTCCAGAGAGCGGGCAGTGCGTGAGACAAAGAGAAAGGTCAGAAAGAGACCTGTCAGCAGCATGGAAAGGGAACTGTTGTTTTTCAGATAAGCGTAATAGCCGGTCAGCAGCTGTTCGATCTCGGCAGGGATCAGAGAGGCATTTTCAGCGCTGAAAGCCGGAAGGACAGGGAGCATCGGCACAAGAGAGCTCATAAGGATGAGCAAGGCGAGCAGGGAGAAGAGGAAAAAATAGGCGAGCGACGCGCCGGACTCATAGATCCTGTCGTTGAAAAAGCGCCCGATCAGGCGGTAGAGGGTGTGAAAACTCCGATATTTTGAAAAACGGGGATACAGGCGAAGATACAGCCGGTTGTAAGGCGTGAGGGTGCGGAGCGAGGGCTCCTGCACGGCAGATGCGTCGGGTCTTGAAAAAGCAGAGGCAGCGCCGGAGTCGCTTTTGTCGGCGGAAAAGGCAAAAACCGGCAGCAGGCCTTTTGATGGCGTCGGCGCGGGCAAGAACGCTGGAGGGATTTGGGCGGCGGCAAAAACGACGCGCAAATCAAAACGCGGTGAAATCAACATGCAAAAAACCTCCGAAGCAGGGAATCCTAAGGCAAAGAACCGTTTTCTTTAACGCTTCTTTTATGGTAACGGCTTGAGAAAGAAAAAACCGCCTGTATAACATGCCCTGTATGGGGCGGTCTATGCGAATGAGAGGATTTCTTGTGGGGAAGGATAGCCACTGGGAAGCGAATCCCAACAGGGGGGCAATATCAGAGCAAGGAGGGAAAAATGGACATGCAAAGAGAAAAATGGTTCACGGCTTTTCTGCTTTTGCCGCTTGTTTTGTCGCTTGCAGGCTGCGGGGAACAGCAGGAGTTCGGCGGCGTAAGCGAATCCAGGCAGCACGGCCTTGAATTGCCAGCCGCGCGGGAAGACATGCCGGATATCGGCTGGGAAGAATTCACTGCTTTGGGGCATACGGCTTTTCAAAACAGCGGAAATGCCGCTTTGATCGAAAAACAGATTTGGGAAGCGTCATACCGCAGAGGAAAGGTCTTCAGCTTTGAGGGAGAGAATCTGCCCGGCAGAGAGCCCGAACGGGACGAAGACTATCGTTCCCCGGAGGATGCGGATCGGGAACTGTCCGAAAGGATCGCAGATCTTCCCTGGGGAATGGCCATAGAGCCCTGAGACGTTCAGACCGCAGGAAAAATCGGGAAGACACAGCATCGCCGTTTCCGCCGCGCACGGGCTTTGCCCTGCGCGGCGGCAGTCTTTGCAGAAAGAACCGCGGACCTGCACACGGGCTCCGGTCTTTGCATAAAAAGAAAAAGAAACCATACCAAAACCAAAAGGAGGAACCCCCACTTGCCGAGTATTTTTTTAAGTCCTTCCACCCAGGAATGGAACCCCTACTTAACCGTCGGCAATGAAGAATACTGGATGAACCTGATTGCCGACGCCATGGAACCCTATTTGATTGCCAGCGGGATCTCCTTTACCCGCAACGACCGCAACGCGCCGCTGGGGCAGGCCATTGCACAGTCCAATGCAGGGAACTATGCGCTGCATCTTGCGCTGCACTCCAACGCCGCACCTGAGAATCTGGCCGGTCGGCTGCAGGGGATCGACGCCTATTACTACGCAAATAGCGCCCGCGGACGGAATGCGGCGGAGATTCTGGCAAGGAATCTGAAAACAATCTATCCCGACCCCTCTCTGGTCAAAACAGTGGGCACCACCGAGCTCGCCGAGCTCTCGCGCACCCGGGCGCCGGCCGTACTCATCGAGTTGGGATATCACGACAACCCGGAGGATGAGGCGTGGATCAGGAACAATATCGTGGCCATTGCGAGGAATCTGGTGCAGGGGCTCACGATCTACTTCGGCATTCCCTTTGTGGAACCGCAGGGTGTGCGCTATGGAACGGTCACCACCGAAGAGACGCCGCTGATGCTGCGCAACCGTCCTGATATCGAGGCCGAGATCATCGCCCGCATTCCGCGCGGCACACGCCTGCCGATTTATGGAAGCGTGGGAGAGTGGTATGTCGTCAGTTACCGGGGCAGGGAAGGGTATGCCTTTTCCGACTATATCACGCCGGAAGGATAAACCTGAGCGCAGGGCGAGACCCGCCAGTCAGACGAGGCCCCTTTTTCGTTTGGTCGGAAGAAAAGGCGCGCAGGTTCCCGAAAGGGAAGACCGTCCTGTCAGCCCTGGCGGCGAAGCAATGCATTTTTCAGATCTGCCCCGATGTTGCGCTGCGGCAGCGTCTGCCGCAGCGTATTTTTGTGCGTTTTTCCCCTTTGCGGGGGCGGCTGTGGATTTTTCGGCATTCCTCTTTTGCTTCGTCTTGCTGAAAGGCGCCGCCGCATGGTATACTGACAGCGTCAAAGAAAACTCGACGGAAAGAGGGAAGAGGAATGGAGATCAAAAAGCTCTGTGACAAGATCTATCAGGTGGGGCTCCCGCTTCGCGGAAATCCGCTCAAGGAGCTCAACTGCTGTATCATCAAGGGAGAGACGCGCAATCTCGTGGTCGACACCGCCTTCAATCAGGAGGAGGCGAAGGGTATTCTGCTTGAGGCGCTGAAGGAGCTCGACTGTCCGCTCGAGAAGACCGACAGTTTTCTCACGCACTGCCATTCCGACCACTCCGGACTGCTCTATGCGATCAAAACGCCGGAAAACTGCTGCTATGCCAGCCGGATCGACGGCGACATGGTCAATGCGCCCTATCGTCCCGGCTACCGCAACGAGGGAATGGCGGCAGCCGGTCCCAGAATGGGATTTGTGCAAACGGCGACTGAGCTGGCCAATGCCCACCCGGCGGCGGCCAACCGCTGTCCGCAGCCGATCGAATTCACCTTCGTCGAGGAGGGCGACGTCATCGATCTGGGGGGCTTCCGTTTCGAGGTCGTCGATCTTGCGGGCCACTCTCCGGGGCAGATCGGCCTCTATGAGCGGGAGAAGCACATCCTGTTTGTGGGCGACCACATCCTCGGAAAGATTACGCCGAACATCACCTATTGGAACGACGACTTCGATGCTCTGGCCGTCTATCTGAAAAACCTGAAAAAGGTTCGCGGGATGCAGGTGGAGCACATGTTTGGCGCCCATCGCTTCCATGTGTCAAGCCACACGGAACGCATCGACCAGCTTCTGGCACACCACGAGCGCCGTTTGAATGAGGTCCGCGCCCTGCTGCGGGAGGGCCGCTCCACCGCGTTTGAGGTGGCGGCCGGCATGCATTGGGATTTCGGCGGCGGGGTCTTTTTGGAATTCCCGCTGACACAGCAGTGGTTCGCGGCCGGAGAGGCGCTGGCCCATCTGGAATACCTCTACCATGCGGGCGAGGCGAAACGGGTGAGAGAGGATCGTCTGCTGCGCTACAGTCCGGCCCAGGGCTGACGCAGGCCCGTTTGCGTTAGACAGACCGGAAAAAACAGGGCCTGCCGCGGCGGGACAAAACTTGCACAGAATACGGAAAAGTGTTATACTAAAGAAGTGGAAATCTCTGAGAGAAGCGGCGACAGGCACCGTATGGGAATTGCCCGTTTGCGCCGGACGCCGCGCAGGAAAAAGCATAAAGGAGAGAACGGCATGGGCAAGGTAGAACGACCCTATTTGCTGACAGGTCTTGAGCCTGCCGCAGCGCTCCGCTTTTTTGAAGATATCGCACGGCTTCCGCACGGATCGGCAGACGAAGGCGCGCTCGCCGACTATCTGTGCCAATTTGCGGAAGAGCGCGGGCTCTCATATCGCAGAGACAAATGGCAAAACGTTGTGATCAAGAAGAGAGGGCAGGGTCGCAATGCCAATGTCGCGCCCATCGCCCTTCAGGGACACACGGATATGGTCTGCGAAAAAAACGAGGGCGTTGCACACGATTTTCACACCGATCCGATCCCCTATTATCTCGACGGGGAGTGGGTGCGCGCCCACGGGACCACGCTGGGCGCTGACGATGGGCTTGCGATCGGTATTATGCTGGCGGTGCTGGACGACGACATATTGCCGCATCCGCCGCTCGAGTGTGTTTTCACCTCGCAGGAGGAGCTGGGAATGGATGGCGCGCGCTACCTTTCGGCCGACTGGGTCTCGGCGCGCCGTCTGATCAATCTCGACGGAGGCAGCGAAGGGCTGTCGACCGTCAGTTCGGCAGGGGGTATTTCGGTCACGATCACGGTGCCTTTTACCCGCTGCCCCGCCGAGGGAGAGGGCCTTTCGGTGCGCCTGACAGGGCTGACCGGCGGACATTCCGGCGGGAAGATTCCCGAACAGCGCGCCAATTCCAACCGTCTGATGGGCCGCCTTTTGGCGGCGGCGGAGCAGGCAGCGCCGCTGCGCATGGCTTCGCTCTCAGGCGGAAGAAAAGACAACGCCATTCCCCGCGAGGCCTTTGCCCTCTTCTGCACCGAAAACGCCGAAGCGGCCGAAGGGGCGATGCAGACGCTCTTTTTGCAGCTGAAGCAGGAATATGCGAAGACCGATCCCGATATGATCCTGACCATAGAGCGGGCCGAGCCCGCCTTCATGATGGACGAGGCGGCCAGTCGAAAGCTGGTCCTGCTGATGCAGCTGCTGCCCGATGGGGTGCAGCACTGGAACCATCAGTTTGCCCTGCCCACCACCAGCGCCAACCTCGGCGTGGTAGAGACGCTGGAGGACTGCACCACGGTGCGCAGTTCCATCCGCTCGACCTCGCAGACCATGCAGGACGAGGTGCAAAACAAGATGCTGAGCGCGGCAAAGGCGCTTGAGTTGCCGTGGAGACTCAGCGAGGCCTATCCCAGCTGGTATTACCGCGAGGATTCCCCCCTGCGTCGCTTGGCGGCGCCGCTCTACCGCAGCACGGTAGGGGTGGAACTGGTCTTTCAGGCCACCCACGGCGGGCTGGAGTGCGGCCTCTTCTGTGAGAAATGGCCGGATATGGACATTCTCTCGATCGGCTGCCTGACCGAAGGGGTGCACAGTCCCGACGAGGCGCTCAACCTCCCCTCCTATGAGAAGCTGTATCTCTTTGTCAGGCGGATGCTTGAGAGCCTGACCTGAGGAATCAGAGTTTTATTTGCTCCTGGAAGGAGGAGCCGATGCGCGCAAAGCCGCTGAAGCATATTGGGCAGCACATCCAAGCGGCGCGGCGGGACTCCTCATGTAGGGGATTGGAAAACCTTCCATAAGAAAGAAACGCAGAAAGGAAGAGCAAGGATGAAATTGACCTTTTACGGAGCAGCGAAGGCTGTGACCGGGAGCTGCCACTGTATCGAGGCCTGCGGTAAACGGATTTTGGTCGACTGCGGTCTGCAGCAGGGACGCGACGAGGTGGACAATACCGAGCTCGGATTTCATCCGGGCGAAGTGGACTATGTTTTTGTGACCCATGCCCACATCGACCACTCCGGCCGTCTGCCGCTGCTGATGAAGCGCGGATATCAGGGGGGCTTTTACACCTCGAGGCTGACCGGCCAGCTGCTTGAGATCATGCTGCGCGACTCGGCTCACATCCAGGAATCCGAAGCGGAGTATCAGAACCGAAAGGGCAAGCGCGCCGGAGCGGCGGAGGTCGAGCCGCTCTACACAGTTGCCGATGCGGATCTTGTGCTGGAACAGCTCAACACCTTTGACTACGAGAGCCGCCAGACCCTGTGTGATGGGATCGATTTCCGCTTTGTCGACGCAGGACATCTTCTGGGTTCCTGCATCATCGAATTCTGGGTGACCGAAAACGGCGAAACCAAGAAGCTGGTCTTCTCCGGCGACCTTGGCAATATCAATCACCCCATCATCCGGGATCCCCAGTTTGTCACGGAAGCAGACTATGTGGTGATGGAGTCGACCTATGGGAACCGCAACCACGAGGGAGAAGCGGCCTATACAGAAGCGCTTGCTGAAATCCTCGATGAGACCTTTGCCAAGGGCGGAAATGTGGTCATTCCCGCCTTTGCCGTTGGGCGTACCCAGGAGCTGCTCTACTATATCCGCGAGATCAAGGAAGAGGGACTGGTCAAGAGCCTGCCCGACTTCCAGGTCTGTGTCGACAGTCCGCTGGCCCATCAGGCCACCACCATCTTCTCGGGCGACCTCACCGGCTATATCGACGAGGAGGCCAAGGAGCTGGTGCGGGATGGCGTTTCCATCCTCACCTTTGAGAATCTGGTGCTCACCGAAACGGTGGAGGAATCCAAGACCCTCAACCTGGATCCCCGTCCCAAGGTGATCATCTCGGCCAGCGGTATGTGCGATGCCGGACGAATTCGCCATCATCTCAAGCACAATCTGTGGCGGCCGGAATCCTGCATTGTCTTTGTCGGATTCCAGGCCGAGGGCAGCTTCGGCCGTCATCTGCTGAACGGCGCCGAGAAGGTGAGAATGTTTGGCGAAGAGATCGCGGTGAAGGCCAAGGTGGTCAATTTGCCCGGGCTTTCCTCCCACGCCGGACATGATGCGCTGATCGACTGGGCGGAGCACTTTGATCCAAAGCCTGCGCAGGTCTTCGTGGTGCACGGTGAGAACGAAGTCACCGAATCCTTTGCGGCCGAGCTTAGGGAGAAGGGATTTGCCGCGCATTCGGCCAACTATCGCGAAGAATACGATCTGCTGGAGAACCGTGTGCTGGTGGAGGGAACGCTTCCGCCGGTCAAGAAGAAGGCAGAGCCGGAAGACGGACAGTATACTTCGGAAGCCTTCCCCGAGCTGCTCGACGTGGGAAACAAGCTCATGTCGGCGATTCGTGCCAATCGCGGCGGGGCCAACAAAAACCTGCGTTCCATGGCAGAGCAGCTTCGCAAGCTGCTTGAAGAGTGGGAGCAGTAATCCTTACCTTCTTTTGAAAGGCCTGGGCTTGTTCCCCGAAGCAAAGAGGGCTTCGTAAGAAACAATCGTTTACGCTCGGAAGCTGCAGGTACTTCCGAGCGTTTTCCCTTGCACGGCGGGTCTGTCAAAATGGATGAGCAGAGTTTCTCTGCCGGAGCGGGCCCTCACTGCAAGCTCTCATTTTGCGCAGGGCTTTTCGCGGGCTGTGGGTTTTGAAGATACAAAGAGGGGACAGGCCTTGGTTTGAATCACACCCTGCCGCGAGGCGGCATGACAAAAAAGTAACATTCAGATTCGGAGGAAAACGCGATGTGGTTTTGGTATTCCCTGATTGCCATTCTGTTTTGGAGCGGATCGGATCTTTTTTCCAAGATGGGCTCTCCCTCGGAAGATATCTACAGCCATTGGAAAATGGTGATGGCGGTGGGCGGCATCATGGGACTTCATGCCATCGTGTTGCTGATCGGCGGGCAGCCCTTTTCCCTGCAGGACATGGTGACCTACCTTCCCGCCTCGGGACTTTACATTCTCTCCATGATCCTGGGCTATGTCGGCCTGCGCTACATCATGCTCTCGGTCTCCACGCCCATCTGCAATTCCTCAGGAGCGGTCGCCGCTCTGCTCTGCTTCTTCTTCCTGCACGAGCGGATGACGAGTTTGCAATTCTTTGCGGTGTGCCTCATCACCTTCGGCGTGTTTGCGCTCTCGGTCATTGAAAAGCAGAAGGAAGATGCGATGCGCGCGGCGCAGGGCGTCACGCCTGACCCCCGCTACACCAAGAGCTTTATCGCCGTGGCCTTTCCGCTGCTCTACTGTGCGATCGACGGACTGGGCACCTTTGTGGATGCGTTGCTGCTCGACACCGTCATCGCAGAGGAGGCGGCCAATATTGCCTATGAGCTCACCTTTTTGGCCATGGCGATCTTTGCCTTTCTCTATGTGGTGGTCATCAAGAAACAGAAGATCAGTCTCAGGCAGGAGCGCCCCAAGCTGATCGCCGGCGTTTGCGAAACGGCAGGGCAGTTTGCCTATATCTTCGCCCTCGGCGACAACGCCATTGTGGCGGCGCCCATGATCTCCTCCTACTGCATCGCCTCGCTGCTCTGGGCCCGTGTGGTGCTCAAGGAAAAGCTGACCTTCAAACAATACCTTGTCATTGCCATTGCCGCCGTTGGCATTATCATCATGGGGATGGAATAAAACAAAGAAAAAACTGTTCAAAAAAGGAAGGGATCGGCTATGGAATTTCGTCTTGCTGCGCCGCAGGAAACGGAAAAGGTCATTGCATTCTACCGAAAGGCCATCGAGGATATGGTCGGGCTTCCCTATATGCCGAAGTGGCAGCTTGGAGTGAATCCGACCGAGGAGGGGCTTGGCGGAG
>JAEEGL016502229.1_pt1 | contig 28109 bp, 22 predicted proteins | sample 9134231 | NCBI WGS metagenome assembly JAEEGL01 (sample SAMN16246548, study PRJNA631951) | gut metagenome | biome: gut microbiome; feature: rumen; material: fiber-attached | host: Bos | place: Iran: Karaj | collected 2018-10
AGTTTCCACCTTGTCAATTACGATTTTACACAATTAGTGAAATTATCAATGCTGTTATAAAGAGCCATTTATGTATTGAGGAAATGCAGGAACATCCCAAACACAACAACGAAAAATTCCCTGGAGAATTCACAATTATAGCAAAATGCTTGACTACGGATTCTTATGTAAAGAAGTATTAAACGGATGAAAGTGCTTGTATAGTGGGTAATTTTAGCAAATTACTTTGGCTTAATTATTAAAAAACCGCAAAATTAAAAATAATTCTAATGAAGAACCGGTAGCAGAATATTTGCTGCTAAGGCCTCTTTGAAAAAAGACGGTTTTATGGTAAAATAAATAATAAGTTTTTAAGCAAAATATGTAAAAGGATCTAAAAAGGGAAAGGAGGTTTTTGCAATGAAGACTATCAAGCTAACATGGAAAACAAAGAAGGCAAAAAATAGTGCTCGTGTTAATCAGATGTATTGCTTCAAGCACTGCGAAAAGAATCAGAGCTAATATACGATGACCCAACTCTAACTAATTGGTCATATATTTTTGGCGTCTTCTCAAGCGTCTATATATAATAAAAGTCGCCAGTGAAGAATGCGGAGTAGTAGCACGGCAGAAAGTCGTGCTACTTTTTTTTAAGGAGAATTATGGAACCATTGTTTGAAGAAAAGGAAGTTACCATAGAAGTTGATCTTGGAAAGAGATTTCAATTTCCTGAAAATATTGTTATAAGAAAATTCGAAGATAAGAATCTTGTTATATATACAGAGGGTGTACTTTGGTTGGTTTTTGATGATGAAGAGCTTGAAATCTATCAAGCCTTAAATAAGGGATTAAGTATTCAAGAGGCTCTCGAAATATATGATCAAGATAGGGTAGTAGAAGTACTCTCTCAGATTGAGGCAAAACAATTTGAACATCCTATTGTTTGTGAATCAAAAGAGAAGAACATATATGTCTATTTGACGAATAATTGCAATGAACGCTGTAGGCATTGCTATATGTATGCGGGAGATATTAAAATAGAAGAAATGTCTCCTGATATTTGGAAAAAGGTATTATCGGAATACAAATCATGTGGCGGACATGGTGTAACATTTACGGGTGGTGAAGTTACAGTATATAAAGGGTTTGAATCAGTAATTAGATATGCACATGAGCTGGGCTTAAGTGTTACAGTTCTGACTAATGGTGTTCTATGGAATGCTCAAAACATTATGCGATGTTGCCCATATATTGATGAAGTTCAAATCAGTATTGATGGGTATGACAAAGAGTCGTATTTTAAAGTACGACAGTATGACGGATTCAACAAAGCTATTTCAACACTAATAGAATTCAGTAAAGCTGGAGTAAGAACATCAATGGCTGTGACGCCATTATATGATGATCTTGATGATTTCGTGATAAAATTTGAATCATTTGCTAAAAAGATAATTGAAGATTATCCAAATATATATATTCGATTTAATCTTGAACTATTGGACGGAAGAGATGTTCGAAAAACTTCGATTGGAAATGCAGAATATAGAAAGACGATCAGAAGCTTAGTTGAACGTTTATATCCCAATTATTATATTGAAACGTTTCCGCTAAATTATGAGGGACATGTAATTCGTAAAAATTGTGGTTTTGGAGAGATAGCAATTGCACCTAACGGAGATGTATTTTGGTGCAATAGAATTCATGAGCTTTCAAGTTGTTGGAATGTAAATACTTCGAAATTTGAAGAAATAATTAAAGCATCAGAGAAAATTAAAGTTGATACAGATGTTGATCATTCATCAGCATGCAAAAACTGTGAAGTAAGATACATTTGTGGTGGTGATTGCAGAATGAATTATGTTGGCATATCAAATCCTGATAAGCACTGTGGAATGTGGGAAAATACATGTCCTAAAGGAACAAAAGAAAACCTGTATAGAAAGATGATTTTGAGTAATGATTTTTTTTATGTAGATAATGTTGAGGAGTAGTAAAGTGGCTGATTTAATCATTAATATCAATCTTGATGAAAGCCGAAAAAAACAGGGGCTAATTATAGAAACATATGAGGGGGCAATTCCTCATCTCAAAAGTAAAAAGTACTCAGGACAGTTACGAAATGTTAATTTGTCTTCACTTTCTGATACAGATAATTTAAGTTCAGTCGTTCTGCAGAACATCAAGAAGATTTTTAATGACTTAGCGAATACCCAAATAAGTAAATTTCAGTATCTATTTTCTGTAAATTGTTTGCCATATTTAAAAACTATAGTTGCACAAGGTTGCGTGTTTTGTAAGGATACTCGAAAAAGCCCAATGTATGAAATTGAGCAGTTATTGTTAAACACGGGAAATGATAAATTGGAATATATACATGATTTCGCAGCGTATCAAGATGGAACAACACTGTATATTGATTTCGATATAGAAAAGAAGGAAGCCGTCGGAAATGAGATTATTCCTCTTTTTTATATAAACATAACAACGAGAGATTTTAATTCGGATTTATATTTTGATTATGGAAATGATTTAGTGAAAGTAAATGATAAGGAAATATTTCTCAATAATGAGGCGAGATATAGGAACTATAAGTTTGAAAAAGATATAATTTCAACAATTAAAGAATCCCATTGGAAAATTTTAGGGAAAGAATCTTTTGTATATTCAGGAGATGATATTGCAGAAGATATGAAGAAATTAGTGGATTCTGGAATTCATTTATATACTAATACTAAAAAGAAAATTGATGTTGTTGATTTTGATAATATTAGTTTTAGCTATGGATTAGATTGGCTTGAATTAAGTGGAACGGCGACAGCTGGTGATTTTGAAGTTAAATTGTGTGATTTAATTGACTTTAGAAAAAAGAGAGAGATATGGACAGAATATAGCGGTCAGATTATTTTTTTACCGAAAGCTTTTAATAATCTTGGAAAAAATGAAATTGCAAAAAATGGCAATAATCTAAGAATTTCCAAGAAAGATATATTAAAAGCAATAGCGGTTATAGATTTTTTCTGTGTGGGGAAAAAAGCCTCTTATAATGAATTAGTTAAATATCAAGATATTAAGTTACAACTTTCAAATGTACTTAACAGTACTTTACGTGATTACCAGAAAATAGGTGTAAAATGGCTGCTTTCGTTACGAAGAAATGGTTTTGGTGGTTGTTTAGCTGATGATATGGGGCTTGGAAAAACGCTCCAGATTATTTCATATCTTTCAGATGAGTCAATAGCGGGAACTAATGCGTTGATTGTTGTTCCTAAAACATTAATCGAAAACTGGAATCGTGAATTCAAAAAGTTTGCTTCAGATATGTCAGTTTATGTCTATCATGGAACCGGAAGAAATCTTGCTGATGCTTTGAAACATCGAGTTGTTATTATAACATACGGAACACTACTTAACGATATCAACAAAATAAGTAATTATTGTTTTGATCATCTTATTATTGATGAAGCTCAAAATATTAAAAACTCTAGAAGTAAAGCATATCGGGCTGTAAAAGCAGTAAATGCAACGACTAAAATTATAATGACTGGGACACCAATAGAGAATAATATTCGTGAGTATTGGGGATTGATGACAATCGCTAATCCCACTAATTTATCATTTAAAATGATAATAAATGGTCTAACAGAGGAACAAGTTGTTGAGAAAATTAAGAGATTAAATAAACCGTTCTTGCTTCGTCGCTTGAAGAAGGATGTATTAGATGATCTTCCGGAAAAAGAAGAGCAGGTTGTCTATTGTTCTTTCGATGAATCCCAAAGAAAACTTTATAATGTATTATTAAAGTCAATCAAATATGAAATTAAACGTAAAGCTGACAGATATGAGATGAAATTGAATTCAATTATCTTAAGCGGTTTAATGTATTTACAGGAGGCGTGTTGTCATCCAAGACTGTTACCGAAGGAATATAATAGTGAACAGTGTTTCGAGTCTGCAAAATTAGAACAGTTATTACTGATGATAGATGAATTATATGCAATAGGACATAAAATTGTAATATTTAGCCGGTTTACAAAAATGCTTGAAATAATTAATAAGGAATTGATAAAAAGGCATTTTGCTATTTTTTATTTAGATGGAGGCACTAAAAATCGACAGACCGTAGTGGATGATTTTGAAGGAAGCAAAGAAGGAATATTCTTGATTAGTTTAAAAGCTGGTGGTGTAGGTCTGAATATAGTTACAGCAGACACTGCAATTATCTATGATCCTTGGTGGAATCCGGCAGTAGAAAAGCAGGCAGAGGACAGAATATATAGATTAGGTCAAAAGAACAAAGTGACAGTCTTTAAGTTGATTGCTGCTGACACAATAGAGGAAAAAGTACAAAAATTGCAGGAGATTAAGAAAAGACTATTTGATGAAGTAATCAAGGGTCATGAGGTCCCACAAAATTTAACCTTTGAAGATATTAGAAGTCTTTTAGGATAGTTGTTTTGGGGAAGGCGTATGATTTAGGCTATGACGAAGTTTTTGTGATATAGAGAGGGTTGTTGTCTCAAAACATATCGTTTTGCCTGTCATACTCTAGCTTGAACCTACTTCAAAATGCAATTTACGCAGTAAACATTGTTATAATCGTTCGGGTATTGCCGGTGCTGTAAGACATCAGCGGTTCCGTAACCGTCTATAATAATACTGTTATCTCTTCCAAATTTGCTGACAAGGGAGGGAACGGAGTCGCGCGGACGGTCACACTGCGTTATGACGGAACTGTGCCGCCGCATGAAACGTATCATCTGAATCTGTTCGGTGGCATAGCCGGTCTGTTTCAAACCGGTGAAATCCTCCCGTGTGGGTGGTGTTCAGCGCGGATAATGCTGATAATCAGGAAAAATTCTATACGATAATGGTCCGCTAGTTGAGTTTGTGATAAGGAAAGGCTTTATGAATAGTTATGTTCTGAACCAGATTTGGGATCTGCTTTTAGATAAATTGGCACATGCCACTGGTGAATCCAATATGAATATGTATATCAGGCAGATTACACCAGTAAAATTAGAGGATGATGTAGTCTATTGTACTGTACCGAGTGCAACGCTGCGTTCTTCAATACAGCAAAAATTTTATACAATTATTGTTGCCGCATTAAATGAAATTACCGATAATAGCAATTTAAGCTTGGTGCTTAATGTGGAAAACACAAACAGATTAGATATTCCCACGGCGCATTTTGAGCAAAACTCTCTCTTCAAAAAAGATGCCGAAGAACAGAGCTTTGAAGATAAAGTAAATCCGAAGCAACGTTTTGATAATTTTGTGGTGGGTAATTCCAACCGGTTCGCCTCAGCTGTAGCCCAGGCAGTGGCTGACAATCCCGCCAATGTTTATAATCCATTATATATTTACGGAAATTCCGGGCTGGGAAAAACTCATCTGTTACATGCTATTGGCAATGCGATTTTGGGAGCCAACCCTGAAGCTATAGTGAAATATATCACCAGTGAAACTTTTACCAATGGAATTATCAATGCTATTAAAACCCAGACAGTAAAAGAGTTTCAGAAAAAATATCGTACCGTAGACTGCCTCATCATTGATGACATTCAGTTTTTGGCAAAAAAGGAAAGGACTCAAGAGGAGTTTTTCCATACCTTCAATACGTTAAGAGAATCCGGCAAACAGATTGTTATTTCCTGTGACCGTAAGCCTCGGGATATGGATAATTTGGATGAAAGGTTACGCAACCGCTTTGACAGTGGGCTGACAGCAGACATCAAACCCCCGGATTTGGAAACGCGCATAGCTATCATAAGGAAAAAAGCAGAATTTGAAAATATTAATATGCCTAATGAGGTAATCCATACAATAGCTGCCAGTATTAGTGACAATGTACGTACACTGGAAGGCGCATTCACACGTATTGTAGCTTATGCAAATCTGATGAACAAACCCATTGATTTGCAGATTACGAATGAAATACTGGGAGAGTTTGTTTCTCAGGCGGTGCAGCATGTTACTATTGAAGATATAACCAGTTATATTTGTGATTATTATGTTTTGGATAAGACTACGCTAATAGGTAGAAAACGGTCAAAGAACATTGCTGAGGCAAGACAAATTGCTATGTATTTGTGTAGGAGTATGACAGACGAGTCTTTTGTGAACATTGGATCTTACTTTGGTGGTAAGAATCACACTACAGTAATTCATGCCTGTGAAAAAATCGATAAGATGAGGCAGGGAGACAAAAGCTTTGACAATTTGTTGAAACAGTTTGAAGATAATATAAGGAAGAAGGTGGGGAATTAGTCAAAGTTAATAAAATTTGGGAAGAATTTAAAATATATCCTGTTGGTTGGGAGGACTAAATTTAATTAATTCTAACTGTTGAAATATATATTAAAATATACGAATTAGAAAATCTAAGGAGTAAGTATGAATAAAATTTTAAATAAATATTTTGTTATTGATTTTGAGTTTACATTTTATAAACGGCCGGTTGGGAGACCAAGTGGCTTTTTCAATGAAATTATTGAAGCGGGTGCTGTATTGATGGACTCAGCAGGGACTGAAATAGGGAGTATGCATTCATTTGTCAAACCACATTTTTATCCGAGACAGGCTAAAGATGCATTTGATTTTTGTATGATTACCGAAAAGGAGATGAAGAATGCAATTGAATTTTCTGAAATGGTAAATCGGATTTCAAATTTATATGTTCCCGGGGAAAGTTATTTTGTTACATGGGGTGATGATGATTTTAAGGTTTTGGAAACAGGCTGTAAACGACATGGAATTGATAATCCCATCTGTTTCGACGATTGTTTGGATTTAGCACTGGCTTATAAACTTTGGAAAGGGGATGACTTTACATCTTCCCTTAAAGCGGCAGCAGAGGATCTAGAAGCAGATACGAAAGGTTTGTGGCATACGGCCTATGATGATGCAGCAAATACAAGCAAAGTCCTCTTTAAAATGATAGAAAAGGGATGGAATATTGAGGAATTTTTAGCAGCATTAGTAAACAATACAGAATAATTTGTAGGAAATGTTATAAAGAGGATGTTTTTTTGGGTTGACCATGTTGCCATTGGCAGGGAAAAGGTAATCACATCGTTCTCTAAAGATGGAATGGAAATCCAGGGGCAAACCAACTGCGTGAAAACAAACCTGGCTTATCGCTAAAAAATATACTGCGATGAAACGCATATGGACTGCTTTGGGAAAAAGTTTCAAAGCTTTGTGAACTTCGGTCTTTCTTTTGTGCTGTTTTGCATCATTGAAAAAATTTGTTTAATAGCCAATATCTGTCCTTCTCAGTTTTTATAATAAAGTGTAAGAATGATAAATCCGATAATATCGGCAGTCATTCTGTAAAAATCATAAAATTGTGGAGGTATTAGATTATGTTGTTCCCGTTGTTAGTTGGTGTTGCGGCAGGCGTGGCCCTGGAACGGTACTACCTGAGCGATGAGGTGGACAAAAGCTGCCAAGAAAAAGTTAAAGAAGATGTAAAAGCAAAAGCAGAAGAAACCAAGAGTTCCATCATGGATTTCATCAATTCTGCAAAACGGCATCACCCGGTGTTGCTACCCCGACGCGGCGCTGCGAAAAAGCTGATGCTGTTGCTGGAAGGTGATGAGAACGGAACCATTACCCCAAAAACCTTTGAGAGAACCAAAACTGTGGTGGAAGAATACTGCGGTATCCGGAAACTGGAATACAATGAAGACTCTAAGTCCGTTTGTGGTGGCGAAATCAACGAAGAGTGCCCGGAAAAGCCGGTGCTGGATTTGGAAAAACTGAAATGCCTGAGCCGGGAAGAACTTATCCTGATTGCGCCGAAATTGGCAGAGTTATTCAAAACAGAAAAATAAAAAAACAAAAAATTTTAGCGGCACGGCCTCTATTTGGCAATGCCGTTTGTTATAATAAAAGGGGATGCATATAATTTTAGGAGATTAAAATCATGAACGAATTACGAATTGCCAAAGACCGCCTGCTGCGCATGTGTGCCAGGCTGACGGAAGGAGAAGTATTATATAAAGACGAGGAAGCAGCACGGTACGGATGTTCCCTGCGTTCCATCCAACGCGACTTTGACGATTTGCGTGCATTCTTTGACGATCGTAATATGGAAAACGGCACGAAGCAGAAACTGATTTATGACAGAATGCTGAAAGGTTATCGGCTGGAACCGCCGATGCATATGCTACTCTCCGACGAAGAAACCTTTGCAGTGATTAAAATATTGCTGGAAAGCCGTTCCCTGGCCAAAAGAGAAATGAAACCCATTCTGAAAAAGTTAGTGGACTGTTGCGTTCCCAAAGAAAATAAACAAAGAATCTCCAAGTTGATTGCAAATGAAGAGTTTCACTATGTGGAACCGCACCATAACAGAGCTGTACTGAAAACCTTGTGGGAACTTTCCAAAGCAGTGCAGGATCAGCGAATTGTTAATATCACCTATGACAACAAATACAAAGAACCGATTAAAAGAGTGATAAAACCTGTTGGCATTCTGTTTTCGGAATTTTATTTTTACATGATAGCTTTCATTGTAAAAGGGGAGAACGAAGAGTTCAATAAAACGATAAAGGATTATGCGTACCCGGCACTGTACAGAATTGACCGTATCCGTCGTTTCACTATTACGGATAATCATTTTCCTCTTGTATACGCTAACCGATTTGAAGAAGGCGAATATCGCAAACGTATTCAGTTCATGTGGCCAGGCAAGTTACAGAAAGTGAAATTCTATGTGCAGGAAGAATCTTTAGAAGCTGTGCTGGACAGACTTCCAACTGCCAAAGTTATCAAGCAGGATGCCAAAGGGTATCTTATAACAGCGGAAGTATTTGGGGAAGGTATTGATATGTGGTTGCGTAGCCAGGGCGAATGGGTGGAAGTAGTGGAATAGAGTTTATCGCGGTACTGACAAAGGACGGATAGCATCAATAAAATTTTTGACACAATGCTCAGCAAAAACAAAAATTATTCATTTCTTTTTTACGGTAGCCAATATATGGCTACCGTATTTTTATTTTGTTAAAATCAAAATTGAGAGATTGGCAGTGAAAGTGTATCGTGTCTGTAAGGTTGGTATATTGATTATTGTTATAGTTTACGAGTGTTTATGAATATATAAGCTTCTGCATTTTGTGGCGTTGCAGTATAAAATGTGATAAAATAATAAAATAGGGGTATTGTATCCTAAAATCTGTAAAGAATGACTAAAAAAATATGTTAAGTTGCAAAGATTTCATCGCTATTATCCAGTAGAGACGCAAAATAATGAAAGCGAGGAGATTTCGATGACAGCGATGATTTATTGTGTAAAAAACCGGGGTACCCATTCTTTCTTTATGTTTTTTGGCAGACAAAAATACTATTTGTTTTGTCAAAATTACCGCAAAGGTGTACAAGAGTATTATTCTAAAGGTGTTTCTTTAAATGAATCTATTAATTTTTCTAAGTCCCATAATGATAGTGCTATTATAAAAACTATGTCCAAGATTCCAATGTACATCAGATATGTTGAAAAAGAGTTTGGTATTGAAGTGTTAAAGCAAACAATGAAAAAAAATCAGTATTGTGGTTACAATTTAAATAAGTGTGCGTAAGAGGTGTTAAAATAATGAGAAAAATAGTAATTTGTAATATTCCGATGAAAGAAAGAATTGACCAGACTGTTTATTCTAGCGATGATAAATCACTTCCTGTAGCAGATTGGAAGGTTCGCTATCCAATTAATGCATTTCTCAAGGAAACGCTTAAACCTTATGACGAGTTAAAGGTCCTTCTTTTGGTAAAGAAGGACATATATACTCATTATAAAAAAAATACAGAAGAGTTTTTGGCCGAACTTAAAGAAGCGAATACGGTGGGCGCGGTTATTAATCATACTATTATTGATACAGATTTTGAAGAATCCCGAGCAGTTCATGAACAGTTGATGGGGAAGATTGTAGATGAACTTGATACAGGCTCTCATGTTTTGGTTGATACAACATATGGCCCCAAAGATCTTCCTATTGTAATTTTTGCTGCATTAAATTTTGCTGAGAAATTTCTTGACTGTACTATAGATAATATTATTTATGGGCAGGCAAGTTTTATCAATGGCAAGGCGGTAGACACAAAAATCTGTGATATGATACCGTTATATTGTTTAAGTTCTATTACAAATACAATTCATTGCAATGATTCGGTACATGCCAGAACTATGTTGAAAAATCTACTGTCCTTATAATTGAAGGTGGCGTGAATGGTTTATGATAAGAAAACGTTTGAGCAAAAAATACTATCTTCGCCCTTGTTTTCACTTGATAAACAAACTGAATATATTGCCTTTAAAAAGGAATTTTATCGTATGCTGGAATACCTATACTGTTATTTGATGGCAATAAACAAAAAGGAATATGAACCATATGGTTGTGAAATAACAGAAGTAGCAACACGGTGTATAAATAATTTTGATATTACAAAAGGATCTTTCTTGCATTATTTTAATTCTGCATGGAAAAGGGAGTTCTCACATATTACTGGCGAAAAAATTCAAGAAGAAAGGTTTCACGGAATCACGTTTAAAGAGGAAGATAAGCGAGCAATTCAAAAATATCTCCGGTTGGCAAATCAACTTGGCTCATTATTAACACGTAATGAACTTTATAAACGACTATCTGATGTAATGGAATTACCTATAGAAAGAATACGGCAAATTGCACAATTATGTGAGATAAAAGTTTCCAGTGATAGTTATGTTACTGGAGAAGGTGATGAAAAAAGTTTATGGAGTCAGATTTCGGATGAAACATCCCTTGAGAAGGATTTCGTGAATAAAGAAACTGATAATGAATTATTGTCAGTTATAGAAACAGTTTTCAATACATTACAGGAAAGGCAAAAACCGATTATTTCAGATTTATTAACAATACGAATTTGTCCTTATCTATCAAAAGAAAAAATTGACCATTTTTCATTCATAAATAAATTAATTATTCAAAAATGGTTCACAGATAGAATTATCCCCACACAACGGGATATTGCTATAAAATATAACCGTAATGAAGCAAGCATAAGCAGAACATTAAATGATTTTTTAAAAAAACTTAGATGAGGTGTTTAAAATGGGATTAAACAATTATGTGGCAAGAGAACCAAGAGCATTACCGATTTTTGTTTTAGCAGATACTTCGGGAAGTATGCGTGGCGATAAGATTAATGAATTAAATCTTGCATTAAGAGAAATGCTTACTGCATTGAAAGATGTAGACGATATTCGTGGTAAATTCCAGCTTTCAGTTATTGCCTTTGGTGGAGATGAAGTTAATATTATTCAGCCATTAGCTGATATTGACGAAATTACTCTTTCTGAGCTGACAGCGGAAGGAAACACACCTATGGGTGCAGCTTTTGAAATAGTAAAATACTTAATTGAAGATAAAGAAGTAATATCTTCAAGAGCATATACACCCACAATTGTTTTGATTAGTGATGGCAAACCCACCGATTGCACGGAAGAAATGTATAACCGGAAAAATTATTATGATTGGGAGCCGTTACAGGAATTGCATTCTGGAGAACGTTCTTCAAAATGTCAGCGCCTTGCGTTGGGCATTGGAGAAGATGCAGATGCAGAAATGTTGAAGACTTTTATTAATAATCCGGATATTCCTGTTATAAAGACAAAAGATGCTTCGGGCATAGCGAAGTTTTTTAAATGGGTTACCATGTCAACCGTTGCACGTATGCATAGTATAAATCCTAATGAAACTGGAGTTGTGGCTCCAATTATTGATATTGCTGATGAGGATATTATAATATGATTTCGTATGAGAACCAATACGGAGATACTACTTTCGTAACAGTAACTGATACAGGTTTTAATCATCTGATTGAGAACATTCCTAATCAAGATACAGTAGATTACATGGCGTTAGAAGATGATTTTGTATTAGCCTTATCTGATGGGGTGGGATCTTGTATAAAAGCAAAAGTTGGTTCTGAAGCGGCAGTGAAATCAGCAAAAAAGGTTTTTTTTGATATCAAGGAAACAAAAAAAGAGCCAGATTTATACCAAATTGTGAATTGGCTTATTAATGAATGGAAATTATTGCTTAATACAGAGAATCTTGACGATTGTTGTGCTACTTTAAATACTGTAATGAAATTTGGAAACCGGGTACAGATGTTTTCAGTTGGGGATGGTTTTATTGCGGTGACTTCCGATGATATTGAGATTTGTTCACCAAAAGATAATACATTATTTGCAAATCAAACATTATGCCTCTGCGAGGCAGTGAAGGTTAAAGATTTTTGGACAATGGAGAAAACGATACACAAGAATAACTCCTTTGCTATTTTTGTTTGTTCTGATGGTGTTGCAAATGGAATTCAAGAAGGACGGGAGTTGGAGCTGGTTAAAGAAATTGAAACGAAAATCTCTCCAAAAGCAATTAAACAAGAATTGGAGTCTTTGGTTTTGGATATTTCAGAATTTAGTGCCGATGATAGAACGGTAGGTGTTGTGAAATATGAGCGAAAAAATGAAGAATTTGATTAATGAAACAATTGTCGGTTCCAGTGGGAAAAAGTACACTTTAAGTAAATTGTATGGTTATGGCGCTCAAGGGGTGGTTTACGAAGATACAACCGGGCGTAAAGTTATTAAATTCTATTATCCAACCGGCTCAAGCGTTATTGATGAAGATATTATAGAGCGATTGCGCTTTATTTGTGATGTTAAAACGCCTCCGAATTTTGTTAAAATAGAAGACATTATTAATGAACCATATGTTGGCTATGTGATGGAAAAAGTGGTTGACTATGTACCGCTCAATTCATTTTTAATTCCGAATAAGAGCATGTCTTTTTCAGAATGGTTTAATCAGGGCTTTGGTTTACGTCAAAGGCTTTTTATAGGTTATATAATTGCAAAGGCGTTTAAAACGTTGGAAAAAAGGAATCTTTCATATTGCGATATTTCTGGAAATAACATCCTTGTCAAGATTAAGAATGAAGTCTTAAAGACCGGTGGATTTAAGACAAGTACTTCAATTAAAATGATAGATGTAGATAATATATATGTGGCGGAAAAAGGAACTGCTGCAGTACTTGGAACACCGCGGTATATTGCGCCCGAAGTGATAAGCAGGCAGAGAAATCCAGATGTTTTATCTGACAATTACTCATTAGCGGTTATTCTTTTTGAATTGCTTCGCGTCGGTCACCCTTATATAAGCGACGATATTTTGGATGGTACACCGGAGGATGAAGAAGCGGCACTCGCAGGCAGGTACAATTATGTTACGGATCAAAATTCAACGAATATGTTGCCTGCAGACATTGTGCTAACCAACAAACTGAAAGAGCTTTTTCACAAGTGTTTTGTTGATGGGAAGAGAAATCGTTTGAACAGGCCAACCGCACAAGATTTTGAATTTGCTCTTCTTGAGGCAGTAAATAAAGTAATCAAGTGTCCGTCTTGTGGGGCATGGCATTATCCTAGAAAAAAAGGAGCCATTTACGAAGGTTGTCCGTGGTGTGATGCTCCATCAAAACCTAAGGCGAGATTAAATTTTTATGATGTACTGACGGAGGGCGAAAACTATAGAAACGGAAAAGTAATCAATGGAACTAAACAAGGGAAGCTAGTTAATACATATATCCTCAATGAAGGTAAAAATCTAATTAAAAGTTTATATGTTCTAAGATATGAAGATAATACGGAAGGAACGAGGACCGAAGACAACTATTTAACTATAGCAAAGACTGCCCAAGGATATTGGGCTTACAATGAATTTTCCAAAAAGGGAATAGTAGTTAAGCGGAATCGTACAGGAGCTTTTTTGGAAATTGCGGATAATGATAAAATTATTCTTGAAAATGGGGACTATATTTATTTTGAATTTAACATAATTATTGAGATTGGTGGGAAAAAATATTCGTTTATTCGTATGGCAAGATTTGTGGAGGAAGCGCAGTGAATATTTCTGAGATTTATTCAGCAATGGGAATGAAGATAAAACTTTCTTATGACGATATGACTGCCGGGTTTAAGGAAGGTGCCCTTATTCGTATAGAACCATCACAAGACAATCAGTATTTTTTCGTTAATCAGTATGGGGAAGGCATAGAGAACGATAATACTGTTCTTTGTAAGGCAAGCCCGGATTCATCAGCTTATCTGTTGGATTTGTTAGATGGTGAAAATTTTCATGCGTATCGTTGCATGTTTTTAGTTGATGGCGTTGAAGAAAGATTTATTGAGGTACAGCCATATACATTTCGGACAGTGACAGAATATAAAACTCCTATCAACATAATAGTGAAAGATAATTTACTTGAGCAATATAGTACCGAAAAGCTTAGACAAGACTATGTATGGAATAAACTTGGCAAACCGGCTCTTTTTTGTTTAAACTACAAAAACAGAAAAAAGCAAAACGCTAAAGTGCGGTTTATAGGTGGGAAAAAATATATTGTTGCCCAAAATACGGCACAAGGGATTATTGCTGAAAGCGTAGCGTATTTGAAAGACAAGTTTGATATACCTGTGGATGTATATATCGCACCAGAGGTTAATTTTGTATCTGAGTCAGATGCGATACAAATAAATGATAAGCTGGCAGAGGATTTAGAAAAGATTTCAAATCCTGCATCATATTTTGCACGGTGGGTAGCTTATGACGAACTTAGTAAAAAGTTGTTGGAAGCAGAAAGTAATGAGTTTGGTGAATTACACTATAATTCGTTTTCTTTTCATTCTGAGGTAAGCGGAGTTTTATATGAATTTGAGGTTCAAGATGAAGACGAGTTAGATGATTCTCTCATAGGTAAAGAACTTGGAGTGCCAGAAAAGGACAATGCTGATGACATAAAAAATATAATGAATGGAAAAAGTGATAATAATGATAAGACATATAAGAAAAAACGACAAATTGGTGTTGGTTCAATAAAGAAAATTTCTGGTAATAAAATAACAACCTTTCTTGAGGCCGGCGATAATACAGAACTCATCCCACAACAGGGAACATTAGCACTTTTTACGGTGGGTGATCGGTCTATTTTAGCGCGTAGATTAGAAGCACGAAACAGAATGTTACAATGTAAATCGCCTATAAAATACATTGTTTCGTTGATAGAAACTGGAACATCTAATATTGATTTGACAAATAACTGGAAAAGTCAAAAAGCGATCACTGAAGAATTTAGAAGAAATTTTAGACGCGCTAACGATCTTAATCCGGAACAAATTGCTGCCCTTGATTTGGCAATAAATACTCCTGATATTGCATTAATTCAGGGACCGCCTGGAACTGGAAAAACAACTGTGATTAAGGCTATAGTTGAAAGATATAAGGAGATTTTTGAGGCAAATGAGAAACAACATCAGAAAATAGAAAAGGATTATTTACTTAAGAATCCCAAAATACTTATTTCGAGTTTTCAAAATGAAGCTGTTGACAATGCAATTTCTACGCCGTTACCTGGAGATATACCGGCGTTCCGTAAGACTGCAACACGAACAAAAGATAGTAGCAAGGAACAGTATCAAAAATCATTGGACAAATGGTTGACTGAATTAAAGGATGCTCTTGGAGGAATGATTGGAAATGCTGTAGCACCGGAATTTGTAAAAAATAAGAAACGTTTAGATGATGCTTTTCTTTCGTACAAAAATGCTGGCGAACCAATTGATAAAGCTATATCTTTGATAAACGAGTATCTTAGCTATGTTGAAATTCCGTATCCGAAAGAAATTGTTGATGTAGCGAAAGCGATTGTTTCGACTTCTGCAGTTTCAGATGAAGACGAAAATAAACTGATAGTTAAAAAGTTAGGTGAACAAAGATTAACAGTTGAAGCATTTGAAGATGATGGACCCAGAAATGCCAGACGTTTGGCAGCATATATACGAATTAATGACGATTTGGAAATTTCTGAAGAAATCAGAAAAGCTATAGATGCAGTATGTGATGACGATTATTCTGTTGAAGATTTTAATGCTTATGTTAATTCTATTAAGATTTTACGTAAACAATTTTGTAAGGATCGTCTTTCCATTGATAAAAAGGATAAAAGGATTGTTAATGAATGTATACTGAACCTTGCAAATGTATTTTCGAATCATTATTTGAATACATTATCCAGTTTGGAAAGTAAAAAATCACTTATACTTAGTGATTTTTTAAGTCGTATACAACAAGATTATGAAATTATCGTAAAAAAGTATTCTATGACTATCGCTGCAACGTGTCAGACAAGCTTGGATTTGAAATCTTCAGATGTTAAGTATGATCTTGTAATAATAGATGAAGCAGCTAGAGCAAATCCTTTGGATTTGTTTATACCGATGTCGATGGGGAAAAAAATAGTACTGGTTGGAGACCACAAACAGCTTCCTCATATGCTTGAGCCAGATGTTTTAAAGGTTTTGAAAGATGATCCGCGACTTGCTAATATTCCAGAAATTGAAAAAAGCCTGTTTGAAAGACTTTTTGAAATGTTTTCTACTGGATTAAAACCTAAAGCTCTTCGTTTAACGAGACAGTTTAGAATGCATCCCGATATTTGTAGATTTGTGAGCGAAGTTTTTTATGACGGACTCTTGGAAACAGCAAAAAGTGTTACACCTGAAGATAGATCGAGCCCAATTGAAATTAATAATGGAAAACCATTAGCGTTTATTAATATTCCACTCTCCAAAGGTGCAGAAACATTTGGAGCATCAAAGAGCAGATGGGCGGAGGTTGAGGCTATTGTAAAGGATGTCCGTCAAATATTATCTATTGATTCTAAGGCAACTATAGGGATTATAACTTTCTACTCTGCGCAGGTTCATCTGCTTATGGGACATTTAGATAAATTCCTTAATGAAGAAGAAAAAAATAATATTGAAATAGGTACTGTTGATGCATTTCAAGGAAAGGAGTTTGACTATGTATTACTCTCTTGCGTTCGCTCAAATCCACCTAGAGATGGTAAAGCGCCGGTAGTGGGTTTTTTAGAAAAGCCCAATCGATTATGCGTTGCTTTTAGTCGTGCTATTAGACAACTTGCCGTTTATGGTGATGTTGCGACGTTGACTCAAATCCCGTGTTTTAAGCGGCTTTATGAACTCTGTGCTATTGAGCAGGGAGGCTGTTATCGTGAGTATTGATATTTTAGATTTGGGAAGATTTTCATCTAACAAGCATGCTGTTGATATTGCGTTACCTGTACTGGCAATAGAGTGTGAGGCGACTCCTCCCTTGGAGAATTACCTTGATGTGTACGAGGAAACAGTGTTAAAACTTGTATCCATCGGGCTATCTTCACATGGAATTGCCAAAGCGCTGAATGCAACAGAAAGTCTTATTGATAAAATTCTTTCTTCTTTAAAAGAGAAAAAATATGTGGAGAGGGAGAGTGGAAGACCGTGGGAATTAACCGGAGACGGAGAGAAATATCTTGATGGTTCTCTTATTACTGAGCGGGAATCTTCAAAATCACAATTTGGATATATGTTTATTAATGCAATTAAAAAGGAGATTCTTCCATATTTTTATTTAGGGAATATTGGACAAATATCTCTTTTTAGAGGTTCACCGCTGCCGCTTAAATTAACACTTGAAAAAGATGAAAGAACTACCTTTACACCGATTGATATAAAACGTACAAAGTTAAAAAGAGCTTATAAAACGTTTTTTAAAAATTTAACTATTTCAAAGGAATTTGAAACAGGTGATATTACAGAACAAGAAGCTGTCGATTTGTTTGCTGACTTGGAGTCTTTCGATGAAGAGGTTGAGGAAGAAGAACAAGTTGATATTTCTAAAACAGCTAAAAATGACATGGCTTTACAAGGAAATATGTTTATAAGAGCTTTGGAAAAGAATCCGGAAAAGCTGTATCTAAGGATGAGAATAATTATTGATCCGAGTTATCCTGGCGGTTATCGTGCTGAATCACCGTTTGATTTTAAAGGATTAGATAACAATTTCTTCCTAAGACAGATACAATGGATGGAACAATCGGATAAAACATATTTAGGCGGTAGATTAGTTAGTGATTTCTTACGTAGTGAAATATGTAAAATAAGCCCTTCCTACAAGCATAAAGTTAAAGACTATCAGGTGTTTTTACTTGAAAGATTGCCACTTTTGAAGCTTTTTCGTTCGAAAATGCCATATATATACGACGATATGGAACGTATTTATTCTTTAATGCAAAGACAGCGCAGTCTTTTGGAAAAAGAAAATATCGTTAATAATTTAGCAAGGAGCGTTGTTGAAAGTCTGTTTAATTCTTTCTTTCGATCGCTTGACAGAGAAAGTCTCAATCAAATTCAACGGAAAGCGGCAAATGATATATTAACATACGGATGTGAGTCATTTAAGCATAACATATGTAATAATGTAAATCTTGATGATATCAAGTTACGGTGGGTTAGGGAAAAATACTTAAATACTATTATTAACAGACTTAACTATACTTTTGGAAACAGTATTGTTGAAAAGTTTATTAACATGCTAATTGTAGAGTATTACCTCAATGATATTCATATTCATAGATTTCTTGTACAGTCAGATATAAACCAAAAATTCGATTTGATTGATAAGCTGAACCGAATCAGAAAAAAAGTCTCTCATGATACTGACGACAGATTTTCAAATCAGGATTACGAGTATTATATGGTTAATTCATTAGATCTGATTAACAGTTTGTTAGAAGCATTTAGGGAGGATTAAATAATGGCCAAAAAAAACAGAAATAAGAATAAAAATCAGGGACAAGCTGTTTCTAAAAACTTGACAACAAGTAATGTGGTTCAAACCACATCATCGCAAGCTGTTATCACAACAAAATCTGTTACAAAGGAAGACGTGGTTGCCAGTACAACTCAATCTGAATTTGAAGCTAAAAAAAATACTATGATTCAACAATTTTTGGATGAAATTTCATCTTTGAAAGCGCAAAAAGAGGAGGCTAATAACGAGGCAAAGCAAGCAGAGGAAAAACGCAAGGAACTTGAACAACAAAAGTCATCTTTGGTTCTTGAGATCCAACGTCTACAGGGTGAAGTAAAAACGGAACAAGTGAAAAACGATTCCCAAAAAAAAGAAGCGGATTCTTATTCAAAAAGAATCCGTGAAGAAGCTGATAAAATTAAAAAGGAAGCCGAAAGAGAAAAATTTGAGACTTTAAAGAAAGCGCATGAAGAGGCAAAGGGAGCATGGCAAGAACAGGCTGATAATCTTACAGGGCAACTGGCGTCTATAGCACAACGCGAGCAAGAGATAATGGATGAACGAAGAAAGTTAGATCATGATTTGCGTGAATACGAAAATAACTTGGAAGCGTTGGAGGAATTAAAAACAGATCTTAAGGCAAGAAAAGAGAGATATGACAAAGCAAATCCTGCTAAGATTGAAAGCCTGAAATTGCAATTGGAAACTGAAAAAAGTACTGTAGCCGCACTTAGGGAAAGTTGTGAAAAGCTTGCTCAACAAAAAGGTTTCTTGGAATCTCTTATGGATGATGTGAAAACAGAGATTGAAGGTTCAGAACGGAATATTAGCCAAACATCAGTAAAGGAAGTTGTTTCTGCTTTACAGGAATTGCGTGATAAATACCAAAAACTGTCATCTATTTACTCAAGATATCCTGATGATGAAGCAATCACTAAATTGGAGGAAAAGGCGCAAGAAGCTGAAAAATTAGAACTGGCCAATGAAACCTTATTACAAGAACGGAATAGATATAGAGAAGATGCCGTTGCTGCAAGAAATGCCAAAAAAGCACTTGAAACTGTACAGCAGGAAGTTGAGGCAACAAATGCTCTAAATGAGCACTTGTTGCAGGAACTGCAAAGTCATAAGACTGCACTTGAAAGTAGAACTGGTGATACTTGCCCGTCGCTTTCAAAGGTAGATACGGAAACTGAAACAGATGAATTTAAAGCGGATATTTCGAGGCGTATTAGCAGGCCCAAGTTAAAAAATCTCAAAGAAATTGTGGCTCATGTAAGGAATTATGCTGGAAGTCGTCCTATTGAAGAAAAGCTTTATTATACAGATAACGATATCCGGGCATTCCTTGCCGGTATGTCTGTAAGCAGATTAATCATACTTCAGGGCATGTCTGGAACAGGTAAGTCAAGCCTACCGCGTATTTTTTCAGAGGCTGTTTCAGGGTTTAATAGATTGATTCCGGTAGAGTCATCTTGGAGAGATCGGAATGAGCTTTTAGGGTATTATAACGATTTTAATAAAAAGTTTAATGCCAAAAGTTTTACAATTGAGCTATATAGAAGCAGCAAAGATAGATGTAAACATATTCCAACTTTTATTGTATTAGATGAAATGAACCTTGCGCGTATTGAATACTATTTTTCTGACTTTCTGGCAATTTTGCAGGAGCCTGATCATGCAAAATGGCTGATTGAGTTAGTAGCATCGGATATGAGAACACTTCCCATGGAATTACCGGAAGAAGTAAAGGCAAAGATGGAGAAAGAAGATCCGTCAATTTATTTGATTTGGGAAAAAGTGGAGAGAGCAAGGCAAGGTGATTTAAAATCTGAAACGTCAGATGAAGACAAAGTATTATTAATGGACTATCTTGAGAAACTTGGTCAGTTGACTGGTGCAAAGAGCCTTATTGATGGGCGCAAGATTAAAGTAACAGACAATATTTGGTTTGTTGGGACAGCTAATCGTGATGAATCTACTTTTGAAATCAGTGACAAGGTCTATGATCGTGCTCAAGTGGTTTCACTCAATCGAAAAGGCAAGTATGAAGGACCATATACGCCATCGAATTCGAAGTTTATTTCGGTTTCTGAACTTGAGAGCCTTTTCAAGGCAGCGATTTTAAACAACAAAACCCAAACAGATGTCGAAGAGAGGCTCAATAATCTTGATAATGTTTTGATGGATAAGTTTGATTTGTCATTCGGAAATCGTATTGTTACGCAGACTATAAATTTTACTGCCGTGTTCGTTGCAGCTGGTGGAACGTTAGAAGATGCACTTGATTACCAAATTTCAACTAAAATTTTGAGAAAGGTAATTACTAGCGATGATGCTGAAGCGCTATTAGAACTGCTTGATTCTGTTAAGGAGTACAAAGAAACTACACGTTTGCTTAACAAGAGATTGAAAGAGTTGAAATAACATAATGAAAATTATTTATCATTCGGCCTTAACCCACGCTGAGCTTGCATCAGGTGTAATTTTTCATGCTTATCCATGCAAAGCTTACTTGGAAATATTAAAAGAAGATGAGGACAGTTCTTACGATCTCCTTTATAATGGGAATTTGCTTGATTCTGAAACAAAAGAGATTGTATGTAATGGAGAGACAGAACTAATTGTGCGACAAAATGGACAGCGGAGAGCCTATTATGTACGTCCGCTTATGCCATTGTCTATAAAATTTGCCAAATCTTATGAACAGTTTGCGCATGAATATCAGAACATAAAGGTTAATGAAATATTAAGTATCCAATCAGGAAAACTTAGGCTCTATGCTATTGACCAGAGTATTGAAGTTCAAGATTGGACAGAAGTCTTTGACCAAATTAAGACTGCGCTTTATTCGTTTAAAGTTATTTGTGATAAACCAAAATCACATTTGAAAGCGGTGAATGAGGTTCGACCGATAGAAACTGTGAAACGAATTGGTTATGAATCTATTCCTTATCTGGCTGCGCACAGTGAGGACTGGTTAGCTCGCACTGCAAGCGGTTTGAAACCAGCACGTCTTTTTTCCAGAGTAGAAGATGATGAATTTCAAATATATGAGAACCGCGTTGTAAAAACGCTATTGGACCTTATCATAGGTTTTTTACGAAAAACAGAAAAACAACTTCGCGATCAGAGAGAACAGTTGCAAGGCATAATGAACAGTAGCGTGCAGACAGGCAGTTTTGGTTTTGATAAAAATTTTCAAAAAGCTGTTTATGAATTAATGTCTTCAGATAATAAAGATGAAGAATATAGGTCTAAAAGTTTGGAGTTAGTCGAAAGACTTCAAAAACAGGCATATGAATTATTGAAACGATATCGTTCTCTTCGTCAAACCAGGCTGTATCGTTATCTAAAGAAATCCAAACCTGTGACAAATCCTCTTAATGAAACAAATATTCTTGTAATGGATAAATACTATAATGTGGTATTTAAGTTATGGAAAACAATTCATCGAATTATAGCACCAAAAGTTATGGAGGAAGAAGGAACTATCTGTTTCAATGATATATGTGATGCTTATCAACAGTTCTGCGCAACTCTTTGTGGTTATGCAGCTCATGTTTTAGAATTTGAACTAATAGAAGAGGGACGCTATTTTAGAAAATCTGATAATATTGAATTGACAATTCATATTTCAGAATTTGGCGGGATTCATGTTAAGTTAAAAGATACAGAACCAAGATCAATGCTTGTACCACAAGGAGTAGCTGTTCCAATAACTGTAGAAATGACAAGCCATAGGTTTTCGTATGACGGAGATAAACTATATTGGCCAAACGATATAACGGATAAAGAAATAAACGCATTTTGCAGTTTGTTTAAAACTCGTGGTAGTCGTGGAAAAGAAAAGATTGAAGAATCAAGGAAGTTTTCCACACTTAAAAGTTTGTTGGATCAGAAACAACGTTCGTATGAAAAACCAGGACAGACTTGTTTTTCAATTATTGCTTTACCTATTGAGCTAAACGCAGAAGGCCGGTCTTCGTTCATAACATCAATGGAAATGAATGCACGTGAACTTTATAATAATAATCCGAATGACCAGTTAATTGTAGCTTTGCCGACTTGTAACGAAAACGAGCAAAAAATAACATCATATGCTAAAGAGGAGAGTCAAATCGTATCACTGCTTCCGCTGACGATGTTTGATATTAATTCTTTTAGAAGATTACAAAACGTGTTATATAGACACATATTAAAGCTTAATAAAGGAAGATGCCCAAACTGTGGCGGGGAAATGCGAAAGTATGACAATCAATTGGTTTGCAACAATTGCAACGACCTAATTATAACAAAAACAATTTGTCCGAATCCAGAATGCAAGCATGTGTATTTATATATGGGCTATGATGTTTCGGAGTCGACTTTACAGAGGATGCAAAAAGTTGAGCCTGAGAATTTCTTTCAGTGGGATAGTTTGTATCAATATAAAGATATCGTAAACATGACTGTGTCCTCTGGGAAAATCAGAACAGTTTGTCCTTGTTGTCATCAAGATTAAATGCTAAAAAAGGAATGAAAGATTGCAAAAGATTTATAATATACATTGAATAATAATTGAATAATAATAATATATATTGAATTAAAAAACAAATGGCCGGCAAATGCCGGCTTTTTTTATTTAAAAGTGTTAAGCGGTCTAACTTATTTCCTTATACATAAACAGAAGCGTTGTCCTATAGTTTAGGTCTTACTGTGTATTTATATAGAAGTATGAGATTTGTTAAATTGTTGGAGTGAAAATGTGGGAAGAAACAATTGTTTTAACTGCAGTTATTACCGGAGTAGTTCTTAAACTGAATAGTGTTAGTTGTGTTATTGTGACAAAGAAATTAAGGAACAGAATTCATCAACTAACGGATGGAGTATTATTTTTGTATTTGACCGATATTTTCTTACTTATTACATTTCATATTCCAATACCTTTTCTTCACGATAACTGTAATAGTGGAATTGTTTTCAGTTTGTTGATTATTACAATAGTGATAATGGAGCTAATTAGCGGACTTGGGCAGTGGAAGTTGGACGAAAAAGATGTGAATCAACAAATGATAAATTTTCTAACTATAGGAACATGCATCTTTTGGCTTATGACTGAAATCATGGGGTTATTGTTGAAGGTCAAGTCGTGAAAGCAAGCTTAGGGGGTGGATAATTTAACATAATCATTATAAACTGGCAGCCTCAAATGGAATCCTGTCCAGCGAGCTACAATAAATGGCAAGTTGAAAAGAACTCGTATGCGCGAGCGCGCTGAAACTAACGAAAATGCAGGCGAAGATCGTAGCAGGAGGATTGAGGGGTATTGCCGATGTATAGGTACAAACAATGTCATAAATATATAAACCCGAGAAAAGGAGAAACAAATGAGTAAGAGAAACATTGTTAACAAAGGTAATATTGGTAATATTGGTAATATTGGTGGTAATGCTTATGAGATGAAAGCCGGTCTTGAAGCGTTAAAACGGGCTGGACAAAGCAAAAATCTGCACGGGCACGTGTTTGAGGTTGTGTTCAAAGACAGTTACAATGCGAATCCAATCAATATTATCAGTGGGAAGACCTGCCACCTGACTAATAGTCCGATAGCCCAAATGAAAGATGTGGTGATGATGAAAGGAAGTAAGGTTTGCGGACATGCACAGTTAAAGGATACTGTAGGAAGAATAAGTAAGACGGCGAAACAGATTAACAGTGGTCATTATGCTAAAACACGTATTTATGGAACCACAGAGACAGCCGCTAAATTAGCAGGAAAGACAAAACAAGTGGTACATGATTCAGGTATTTCAAGCACGACTACGAAACGGATTGCGACCAAGGCTTTGGGGAAGATGCCATCTGCTGGAGCGATAAGTGCTGCCGCAAAAGCCGGTGGTGTGACAGGAGCAGCCGTGAGTGCAGGATTCGAGACCATCTGTTCAATTGGAGGTGTAATTTCGGGAGAGAAAGATTTTGCAGATGCTGCGTGTGACATTACTTATGCGGGAGCAAAAGGCGGTGCGGCAGGATATGCTGGCGCAGCGGCAGGAGCGGTTGCGGCGGGTGCGACCGGTGCAGCGATTACGGCTTCAGGGATTGGAGTGGGCCTGGCAGCAGGAGGTGCAGCAGCTACAGCCATTGCATGTGCGCCAGCTGTGGTAGCTTTCGGTACTGCTTGTGTTGTTGGTGGCATAGTGTGTGATTTATTTGACTCGATTTTTGGATAAGAATGAGAGATGAATCTCTTCTTAAAATTATCTTTAAATTATTAGAATAGCCAATATGTGGCCATGCTGGTTTTTATAATATTTGGTATAAGGATGAACACGCCAATAAGGAAGTAGGCATCCATGCAAAAACAACTAATATGGAGGAAATAACAATATGAGCACATATTCGTCAGAAAAGAGATTGTTGATAGTAATTGAACCTGATAATACCAGCATAGCAGCAAAGCATGCCGGTAAGGCCTTAAGTAAAATACCTTCTGTCGGTACAATCGGTAAGATTGGAAAAGCTGGTGGCGTAGCGGGCGCAGTAGTAAGCGGAGGTATTGAAGCAATGTATTCAGCTGGTGCAGTGATTCGGGGTAAAAAAAGTGCGAGGGACGCTGCCGGTGATATTGCTTACGCAGGTGCTAAAGGGGGAGCTTCTGGTTATGCTGGTGCAGCCGCTGGTACTATGGCAGCAGGGGCAACCAGTGCGGCAATTGTGGCGACAATCGGTACAGGGTTGATGGCTACAGTTGCCCCTGCTGTAGTTGGCTTTGGCGCAGCGTGTGCGGTAGGCAGTTTTGTCAGTGATTTGTTTGATGATATTTTTGGTTGAAGAAATTGCTACGGAAAGGGGCTGTTTGTATGAGTTGTTTTGATTTGGTGTGTGGTTATGAAGACATCAAGGCGGAACTGATTCGCATTCACGATGTGCTGCGCCATAGGGAAAAATATGAAAAGCTGGGTGTTAACAGACCGCGCGGTTTGTTGCTGTATGGCGAACCGGGCCTGGGTAAAACACAGATGGCAGAATGCTTTATAGGGGAATGGATTTTCCCAACATTTGAAATCAGCAAAGAAGAACAGGGGTGCGAGGTAATCGCTGAAATCCGGGCAGCGTTTGCAAAAGCTAAGGAAGCAGGAGAGCAGGCAATTGTTTTTCTTGATAACCTGGATGATGACGCCGACGCCAATGTGTATGCTGCCTTAATAGCGTGCATGGATGCCTACTGGGTAGATGACGTGTTTGTGCTTGCTACTGCAAAAGACAAGGACAACATTCCGGATTATCTGTTGCGTCCGGGCAGGTTCGACAAGGTAATTGAAGTAGAACCCCCCACCTTCAAAGATGCAATAGAAATTCTAAATTTTTATCTTGCACTGAAAGAATGTGCATCGGATGTGGATGCAGAGGAAATTGCCGGGATCATGCGCGGTCATTCCTGTGCGGATTTGGAAATGGTGGTGAATGAAGCGGCGATATACGCAGTTGACGGCTACAGAAACGTAATTATGCAAAAGGATTTGCTCCGTGCGTGTATGTGTCTGGTGTTTGCCGCTCCGGAAAAAGCTGATGCCGGTAAAGGAAGAGAATTGCTGGAAGTTGCCGTCCATGAAGCAGGTCATGTGGTCGCAGCGGAAGTATTGGAGGCTGGCTGCATAGCGATTGCATATGTCAGAAGCCATACAGGCGGGTCTGACGGTGTTACCTGTGTGAATTACGATGAAAATAATGGCAGGCATATGAAGCAGCTGGAACATCATATAATCCGCAGTCTTTCGGGAAAAGCTGCCACAGAGATTGTGCTTGGCATGGTTGATGTTGGCTGTGCGGATGATTTGGCAGGCGCCTTCCGCCGTGTGGAACGTTTGGCGGATAATTTTTGCGCGTATGGCTTTGATACATATGAAGATCCGCATTCGTCAGAATCTCTGAAGGCAAAAAAAGATCAGCGCATTGCGGAGAAAATGGCAGAGTATTATCAGGCTGCAAAAAGCCTGTTGTCAGAGAACCGGGACTTTTTGGATAAAGTGACAGAGGAACTGATGCGGAAAAAAACACTGCGGCAGGTTGATATTATAAAAATTAGGAATGAGTTGGTTTCAAGGTGATAATTATGGAGATAGTACAAACAGAAAACACTACTTTTATGCCGGGAATGTTATATCGACCTGTTTATAACGTTTTGCTTCATGAACAGGAAAAAAATAAAAGCAATGCAAGGGTAAAATGCCTGAAAGAAAGAGATGGAAGAATCCTTTTTCAGAGAGCCGACGGATTACAGTACTGGCTAAGTTATGAGGACGCCGGTTATTTGATGGACGGCGAACCCTGTATAGATGAAGATTTTTAAAGTTGGAGGTGTTTGATAATGTTGTTTCAGTTATTAATAGGTGTTGCGGCAGGCGTTGCAATCCAAAGATATATTTTGGCAGATGAAGAGAATATGGTACATAAACTATTTAATGGATTTGATAGTTATTATAACAAAGGGATGCTGGTGGGAGTTCAGGAACTTATCTACAGAATGTCCCAAACAGAAAAGGTAATTGAGTTGATGGGATATTCGAAAGCTTTAAAAGAAAAGTTTGAAGAATTGGACAAGAAAGGTGCCCCTGACTGGCAGTTAAAGCAGTATTTTAAAATGGCGTTTGCATTTGCAACGCACACAGAGTTGGGAAAAGAAGCCATGTTTCCAGTGATGGAGAAAAGAGGACTGGCCCGCAGGGAAGATGGAAAGATTGTATGTAATTATTGATAAGACCAAAAAATATTGGAGGTGTTAATATGTCTTCGGAATGTGTAAACAAAAAATCTTCATATTTTTTTCCGTCTCTGGATTTACTGAATCCAGCAAAAATGGTTAACAGGAGTCAGTTTGATTCGGATGTAAGGGAACAATGCCGTAAGCTGGAACAAACCCTGGCAGATTTCCGCGTCAGCGCCAAAGTGATCGGTGTTACAAGAGGACCTTCGGTAACACGGTACGAACTGGAGCCTGCTCCTGGTGTGAAGGTAAGTTCTGTCGTAAACCTGGCGGACGATATCGCATTACGGCTGGCGGCGCCCGGCGTCCGTGTGGAAGCGCCTATTCCGGGGAAAGCTGCTATCGGTATCGAAGCACCGAATATTACTAATGATATGGTGAGCTTCCGGGAAATCATAGACTGTGAAGATGTCCGCAAGAATCCGTCCAAGCTGTGTGTCGGCCTGGGCAAAGATATAGAGGGCAAGGTAATTACAATCAATCTTGCCAAAATGCCCCATCTGCTGGTAGCAGGTACCACCGGCAGCGGTAAGTCCGTCTTTTTGAATACCTTGTTGTCTGGTATCATGTACAAGGCCAAACCGGATGAGGTAAAATTAATTCTCGTTGACCCCAAGGTGGTCGAACTGACAAATTATAATGGAATTCCCCATCTGCTGATGCCTGTGGTTACGGACGCAAAGAAAGCA
>JAEEGL012739141.1_pt1 | contig 28107 bp, 24 predicted proteins | sample 9134231 | NCBI WGS metagenome assembly JAEEGL01 (sample SAMN16246548, study PRJNA631951) | gut metagenome | biome: gut microbiome; feature: rumen; material: fiber-attached | host: Bos | place: Iran: Karaj | collected 2018-10
ACCGTGGATCTTGATATCCATCTGGATCGCTGTGATACCCTCTCTGGTACCTGTTACCTTGAAGTCCATGTCTCCGAAGAAGTCCTCAAGACCCTGGATATCGGTAAGTACCAGATAATCATCATCAGTATCGCCTGTAACAAGTCCACAGGAAATACCAGCTACCATAGACTTGATCGGAACACCTGCAGCCATAAGTGACATACATGATGCACATGTTGAAGCCATGGATGTGGATCCGTTACTCTCAAATGTCTCGGATACGGCCCTTATTGCGTAAGGGAACTCATCTGTTGAAGGAAGTACCGGAATAAGTGCCTTCTCAGCAAGTGCGCCGTGTCCGATCTCACGACGACCGGGTCCTCTGGAGGGCTTGGTCTCTCCTACTGAATATGAAGGGAAGTTATACTGATGCATGTAACGCTTTTCAGTGATATTAGCATCAAGTCCCTCAACTCTCTGTGCCTCTGAAAGAGGTGCAAGAGTAACGATATCACAGATCTGTGTCTGTCCTCTGGTAAACATGGCGCTGCCGTGTACCCTGGGGATAAGATCTATCTCAGCGGAAAGAGGTCTGATCTGATCGATAGCTCTTCCGTCGGGACGCTTATGATCCTTAAGGATCATCTTGCGAACTGTCTTCTTCTGATACTGATAAACAGCCTCACCAAGAACTGCAAGATACTCCTCGTTATCGGCAAATGCCTCCTCGAGCTTGGCAGTTACTTCCTTGATGTTAGCCTCACGAACCTGCTTCTCATCAGTAAATACTGCCTCCTCCATCTTCTCCGGAGGAACGATACGCTTCATCTCCTCAAACATAGCCTCGGGAATAGCGCAGCTCTCATAGGTAAACTTCTCTTTACCTACCTCATCCATCATCTGGTGGATGAGCTTAAGGATTGAAAGGTTAACATCATGTGCCTTATAAATGGCATCGATCATAACCTCATCGGTGATCTCATTGGCACCTGCCTCGATCATGATGACTTTCTCATCTGTAGAAGCAACAGTAAGCTGAAGATCTCCATTATCCCACTGCTCCTGAGAAGGATTGATGATAAGCTGACCATCAACCATACCCATCTGAGTCATGCAGCAGGGACCGTCAAAAGGAATATCTGAGATTGCTGTAGCCATAGCTGTACCGATCATAGCTACGATCTCAGGACGAGCAGCGGGATCTACTGAAAGCACAAGGTTGTTAAGTGTAACGTCATTGCGGAAATCCTTAGGGAAAAGGGGACGCATGGGACGATCGATAACCCTGGCTGTAAGTACGGCATTCTCAGAAGCCTTACCCTCACGCTTGTTAAATCCTCCGGGAATCTTTCCAACAGAATAGAACTTTTCCTCAAACTCTACTGAAAGAGGGAAAAAGTCAATTCCATCCCTAGGCTTGTCGGAAGCGGTAGCTGTAGAAAGAACAGTTGTATCACCATACTGGATAAGCACGGCGCCATTAGCCTGTGCTGCTACCTTTCCTACTTCAATCTTAAGCTGACGACCTGCCAGCTCTAACTCATATGTTTTTCTCATCTTAACCTTCTTCCATTACTTGCGGAGTCCGAGTCTCTCAATAAGAGAACGGTAACGCTCGATATCCTTGTTCTTAAGATATCCAAGAAGGTTACGACGCTTACCTACCATCTTAAGAAGACCTCTGCGGCTGTGGTGATCCTTGGGGTTAGCCTTAAGATGCTCAGTAAGCTCAGCAATACGAGCTGTAAGAATAGCAACCTGAACCTCGGGAGATCCTGTATCACCCTCGCTGCGTGCATAGTCTTTCATTACCTGTGTCTTTTTCTCTTTTGTTATCATATTGTCCTCCTTATGATAATACTGTCGTCCCGGGCGAAGCCACCGCCGGAGCAGCGTATAACTGCGCTGGGGACCAAATTATAGTGTTTGAACGGCAAATACCGTCCCGGCGCATGCGCACCGCTTAACATATTATCACGCTTTCTTGAAATATGCAAGCGCTTCTTTTTTATCTGTTTGGATCTGCCTTTTCAGTTCATCAATACTTCCAAACTTTTTCTCTTTTCTCAGGAAATGCATAAAGCTGACCCTGGCAAAGTTTCCGTACTCCTCTCCTGTTCCCTCCAACAGATGACTCTCCACAACTATGCTGCCGTCACTGGAAACAGTGGGCTTGCATCCTACATTGGTAATAGCCATATAACTTCTGTTATCAATTGAAACTCTGGTCAGATAAACCCCAAAGGGAGGAAGTAGCTTATCCGAAGGGGGTGTGATATTGATGGTCGGAAAACCGATACTATGACCGATCCGATTTCCATGAACTATCTGACCGTAAACAAAATACTCATATCCAAGTATCCTGTTGGCATGATCTATCTCTCCTGAAGTAATAAGTTCTCTTATAAGAGTACTGGAAATATCTTTTTTATCATCCTTGAGTTTTGACACTACGTCAAGTTCGAAATCATACTTTGGAGCCAGCTCAGTCAAAAGATCCGTATCGCCCTCCCCCATATAACCGAATCTGAAATCGCTTCCGCAAACCAAAGCCTTCATATTAAGATGTTCGGATAAAAGACGGATAAAATCCTCCGGAGGCATGCGGCGCAGGCTCTCATCAAAATGCAAAACGCAAAAGATATCTATTCCTGCCTTTTCAACGATAGCCTCCCTCTCTTCCCTGGTAACAAGAAGAGCTGAGCTTCCACCTGCAATTCCATCCGACGGAGGAATATCAAAGGTAACCATGCAGGACGCTAATCCCCGATCCGCAAATCCGTCCATATGCTTTTTGAGAAGCATATGTCCCTGATGCACCCCGTCGAATTTCCCGACGGAAACCACTGTAGGGCGAAACGAGTGGTATTCATTTATGTTACGAATTATTTCCATACAGAATCCTTGTTTTATATATGTTTTATTCTACGTCTGGCCATATGATATCATATAGCCTGACTTAGTATCCTTTCATCCTACAGAAACATCTTTTTAACTTTGAAAGATTTATTATTAAATGTATACACCGCAGCAAAAGTTCCCTCAGGCATATATACCAATACTTCTTCACCTTCAGCGGCTTCATAAGAATTTTCAAATGAGTTATCTGTCAGCAGATTCCCATTTCTAAGAAGTTTTTCAAAGGAAGGCTTAATAGTAAGACGCTCCATGCCTTCGAAAGCCTTATCAATAGGAAGAAGCGTCTTATTGATATCCCCTGCTTTCATAAGGGATTCTATCTCATTCAGGGTGTGGGCTTGTCCGATATCATACTTACCTGCAGTAATGCGCCTCAGTTCACTCATACAGGCCCCACATCCAAGAGCAGTTCCCATGTCATGAATAAGTGTCCTGATATAAGTACCTTTTGATACTTTCACAGTAAAAGTAACTTCGGGAATATCAATACTGACATCCGAAACCGAATGCACGGTGATAGGTACCGGCTTTCTTTCAATCTCCCTGCCCTCTCTGGCAAGCTCATAAAGCTTTTTACCGCCCACCTTTTTTGCTGAGTACATCGGCGGAACCTGCATCTGATCTCCGATTACGGACTCAAGTTCAGTTTTTATCATTTCGTGCGTTATATCATCATATGATGATTCGGATAATTCCGTGCCCCAGATATCCTGTGTGTCCGTCACAAGCCCCAGCCGCATTGTAGCCCTGTAAGTCTTGTCTGCTCCCTCCATAAGCGGGATCAGCTTTGTTGCCTTTCCAATACAACAAACAAGCACGCCCGTCGCATCAGGATCAAGCGTGCCAGTATGTCCGATCTTTCTGATTCCCAGAATACCTCTGAGTTTTGCTACAACATCAAACGATGTATATCCTTTTTCCTTATCAACTATAAGGACGCCTGACAGTTCCAATGTCAATTATCCTCCATAATAGCTGCTGCTTCCACACAAACCTCATCCAGAAGCTTTTCAATATCTCCGCCATCAAAAGAAAATCCCGCAGCCCTGACGTGTCCGCCGCCTCCATGACGGGATGCAAATGCGGCGCAGTCAAAGGTCTTTGCAGATCTGCTGCTTCCTTTGATCCTTCCGTCTGCAAGAGGATACAAAAGAACGGCAAGCTCCACTCCCTTGGTAGAACGAAGCATACTGCCTATACCCTCCATATGCTTGGGCAGCGCATTATACTTTTCCATCTCCTCGCGTGTAACATAACTGCCAAGGATCCGGCCATCGGCATAGAGCTTTGAATTGAGAAGCGCTACACCGGTTATCTTGTTTTGTTCAAAACTTTTTTCAAAAAAGACACGATCTACTATCATAGGATAATCAATGCCTTTTTCCATCAGTTCACCGGCGAGTTCCATAGTGCTTCGGTGCGTGCACTCATACTGAAAAACTCCGGTATCAGTAACCATACCTGTATAAATACACTCGGCGATCTCTTTGGTTATCCTGTCATGATCTATGGTGTCGGCCACTAGCTCACAGGTGGAACTTGCCTCCGGAAAGATAAAGTCATGATCAGCAAAAGAACCCTCGTTGATATGATGATCTATGCACAAAGTCTCCCTGGCACTCCTAAAGAGCTCGTCTGCATCTCCAAGCCTGGAAGGCCCACTGCAGTCCAATGCAATAAAAAGATCATGCACCTCGTCTACATACTCCGACGCAAGCTTAAGCTCCTCGCTTCTGGGAAGGAACTTATAGATATTGGGAATAGGTTCAAGATAAGCTGATACTTCTATATCAGGATAATAAGTCTTGATATAATTATAAACAGCCAAAGTAGAACCCGCACAATCTCCGTCAGGACGTACGTGACCGGCAATGCCTATAGACTTTTTTCCTGCGATAAAATCATCAAGCCTCATCCTCTGATCCCTCATCTGAAATGTGGAGTTCATCTATCTTGTGGATCATGTCAACTCCGTAAGCGATGGATCTGTCAGGGAGAAAATGGAGTTCCGGTGTATTGCGAAGGTTAAGTCTTCTTGCAAGTTCTCTTCTGATAAAGCCGGCAGAACTTTTAAGTCCCTCCATTGCTTTATCAAGTTCGTCCTCTCCACCCAAAACAGACATATATGCCTTACAGGTCTTAAGATCCGGTGTACACTCTACTGCAACAACGGAACACATGGGAGGGATACGGGGATCCTTGACCTCTGAGCGGATTATCTCAGCAAGCTCCCTGTATATCTCCTCATTGATCCGGATATTTTTAACACTGCTTTTTCTCATGATCTGGGAACCTCAACCATTGTATATGCCTCAATGACATCATCCTCGGCAAAGGCAGAGAATCCATCGAATACAAGTCCGCATTCGTACCCGGCCTTAACCTCTTTGACGTCATCCTTGAATCTCTTAAGTGATGCAAGATCTCCCTCAAATATCTGCTCGTCACCACGTCTGATCCTGACTTTACATCCTCTCTGGAAGTAACCGTCATCAACGTAGCTTCCGGCGATATTGCCAACCTCTGAAGACTTGAAGATCTGACGAACGATAGCGTGTCCGATAACCTTCTCCTCGTATACGGGCTCAAGCATACCCTTCATGGCTGCCTCAACATCCTCGATAGCGTTGTAGATTACCTTGTAAAGTCTTATATCTACGCCCTCGTTGTCAGCTGTCTGCTTGGCAATATTATCGGGACGAACGTTGAATCCGATGATGATGGCATTACTTGCAGCTGCAAGGTTAACATCACTCTCGGTAATGGCACCAACACCGCCGTGGATGATCTTAACAACAACTTCGTCATTGGAAAGCTTTTCAAGTGAAGTCCTGACAGCCTCAACAGAGCCCTGAACATCAGCCTTAACGATGATATCCAGTTCCTTGACATTACCTGCCTGGATCTGACTGAAGAGATCATCAAGAGACATCTTTGCTCTGGTATCCTCGATAAGAGCTTCCTTACCTACCGATACGAATGTTCCTGCAAAGTTTCTGGCTTCTCTGTCACTGTCAAATGCAGAGAATATCTCACCGGCATTGGGAACCTCTGAAAGACCGAGGATTTCAACAGGTGTTGAAGGACCGGCCTTTTTAAGGCGCTTGCCGTTTTCATCTACCATGGCCCTTACCTTACCGTAGGATGAACCGGCTGCTACAGGGTCTCCCACATGAAGGGTACCCTTCTGAACAAGAACGGTAGCAACTACACCGCGTCCCTTATCAAGCTCGGCCTCGATAACAAGACCACGGGCATTACGCTTGGGATTGGCCTTGAGTTCCAGGACCTCAGCAGTAAGTAGGATCATCTCAAGAAGCTGATCGATACCCTCTCCGCTATGAGCTGAAACAGGAACAAATACTGTACTTCCACCCCAGTCTTCTGGTATGAGTTCGTACTCGGAAAGCTCCTGCTTTACTCTGTCGATATTGGCTCCTGCTTTATCGATCTTGTTGATAGCAACTATGATCTCAATACCTGCAGCCTTGGCATGGTTGATAGCCTCTATAGTCTGAGGCATTACGCCGTCGTCAGCTGCAACTACAAGGATCGCGATATCTGTGGAATTCGCTCCACGCATACGCATGGCTGTGAAAGCCTCATGACCGGGTGTATCAAGGAAGGTGATCTTCTGACCACTGACATTAACAACATAAGCACCGATCTTCTGTGTGATTCCGCCGGCCTCGCGTTCGATAACGTGAGTATTACGGATAGCATCAAGAAGTGATGTCTTACCATGATCTACGTGACCCATTACGCAGACAACAGGAGGACGGGAAACCATGGTTGCATCATCCTCATCATCCTCTTTGAGGAGCTCAGCGATAACGTCGATCTTTTCCTCGGGCTCGCAAATGCAGTTAAACTCAAGAGCGATCTCCTCTGCCTGCTCGTAGGTTACGTCAGAGTTAACGGTAACCATAGTGCCCTTCATAAAGAGCTTCTTAACGATAGCTGAAGGCGCTACCTTCATCTTATCGGCAAGATCCCTGATGGTAAGATGCTCGGGAAGCGTAAGAGTAAGGATCTCGTCCTCATTTCGGGTCTCAGGCTTTTTAGGCTGGGGCTTACCCTTTTTCTTACCGCCGTTTTTCTCAAGGTTAACATATCTCTCCTGCTTCTTGCTGCCAAGTGCATCATGCTCCTGACCATGCTTTTTCTTCTTGGATGCATTACGTCCATCCTTACCCTTGGAAGCAGAAGAATCGTTATTATTATTGTTATTATTCTGTACAGGCGCATTGTCCTTTTTGGGAGGGCGCTGCTCCTTGGAAGGCTTAACCGGAGCCTCCTTTTTAGGCTGCTGATTTGCTACAGGTGCAGTAGCAGCTTCATGACGCTTTTCCTTGGGAGCGTTTGCCGGCTTTCTGTCCTCCGGACGTGACATGATTATAGTCTCATGAACTGCATCAAGTCCTGCAGGACGAACAGTCTGCTCACTACGGGGACGGGGTTTGATAGGTGTACGGGGCGCACCGGGAGCCTGAGGTTTTCTCTCCGGCTTCCTGCCATCCCTGGGTGCCTTACGTCCGTCACCGGAAGGATTACGGGAATACTGCGCATTGAAAACGGCAGTAATAGTCTTTTTCTTTTTAGGCCTGGGCTCTTCACCGGGCTTTGCACCATCATGAACAGGCTTTTTAGGGCGATCACCCTTAGGTGCAGGTGTGCCCTCAGGCTTTTTGGCAGCAGGCTTCTGAACCTTTTCTGGAGCTGCTTCCTTTTTGGCAGCAGGCTCTGCCTTGGGCGCTGATGCTTCTCCTACTCCGAAAGCCTTTCTGACTTTTGCCGCAGCCTCCTCATCAATACCGCTGGAGGCCGTATAGTTTTCAGCACCGTCATTAAGAACAGCAAGGATCTCCTTACTGGTCTTTCCAATCTCTTTTGCGATCTCATATATTCTTATCTTAGCCATACATCATCCTCCATATGCAGCATTCTTTATCTTTGAAATGATCGCCTCACTAAGTCCGGCGTCGGATACAGCGAGGGACATGCGAAAAGGTTTTCCACATGCTCTTCCCAGATCATCACTGCTTCCGTATATATAAATAGGGATATCCCTGTAATTACACAGGTCAGAAAACTTTTTAACGGTGTTTTCCGAGGCATCGGTTGCGATCAATACGCAGTGAGCCGTCCCTTCTTTTATGCATTTTTCAACGGAGAACTCTCCGCTTTTTACCTTACCGGCCTTTGTGGCTATGGAAACCATAGAAAGTACCGGGTCAGATCTGCTTTTCAATATCCTCAATCTCCTGCCTAAGCATGTCGACATCTATGGAAACACCGGACTTTAAAGCTCTGCTGATAGACTTCTTACGGATCGCCTTATCAAGGCAGTCCGAATCCGGACATATATAAGCGCCTCTACCGGGCATAGTGCCATAATGATCTACGACAGCTCTGCCTTCAGATATGGCAAGTCTGATAAAAGTCGACTTATCACCACATCTTCGGCACCCGGTACAAGTCCTTTGGGGTACTCTTTTATCAGGCGTTTTCATCTTCATAAGCAGCTGCAGACTCTACAGGCTCTTCCTCAGCGATCTCATATTCCTCAGCACCCTCAGTCTCATACTCACCCTCTGAATATGATTCCTCATATTCACCTTCGTAATCCTCATCATAGTACTGATCATCTTCATAGTACTCATTCTCGTAGTCAAGGAAATCTCCTGCCTCTCTGGCCTGAGTCTCGCTCTTAATGTCGATCTTGAAGCCTGTAAGTCTGGCAGCAAGACGGGCATTCTGGCCCTCACGGCCGATGGCAAGTGAAAGCTGATAATCGGGAACAACTACCTTTGCTTCCTTTTCCTCGGAATCAGCGATTACTGAAATAACCTTGGCAGGTGAAAGTGCATTCTCGATCATCTTTGCAGGATTTTCATCCCACTCAACAACATCGATCTTCTCATTGCCAAGCTCGGAAACGATAGCTCCCACACGGGATCCGTTCATTCCGACACATGCACCTACTGCATCGACATCAGGATCCTTGGAGAAAACGGCGATCTTGGTACGGTTGCCGGCCTCACGGGCAATACTCCTGATCTCAACGATACCCTCTCTTACCTCTGAAACCTCTTCCTCGAAAAGGCATCTTATAAGCTCGGGATGTGTGCGGGAAACTCTGATCCTGGGTCCCTTCTGTGTCTCTCTTACTTCAATTATATAAACCTTGATCCTTGAAGTGGGCTCATATTTCTCACCACGGATCTGCTCGCTCTCTGTAAGAAGCGCATCAGCCTTTCCGAGATTGATACTGATGTTCTTTCCGATATATCTCTGAACAGTACCGGTAACAAGCTTATGCTCCTTATCTACATACTCACTGTAGATAACCGATCTCTCCTCCTCACGGATCTTCTGGAGGATAACATTTTTAGCGGCATTGGCAGCGATACGCCCAAAATCCTGGGATCTGAGCTCAACATTGACAGTATCTCCAAGCTGGAAAGAACCGTCGATATCCTGTGCATCTGCAAGGGAGATCTCCTGGCTTTTATCAGTAACACTGTCAACTACAGTCTTGGCTGCAAGTACATGATACTCGCAGGTCTCCGGATCCATTGTAACGGACATGTTGTCCGAATTTACAAAGTTATTCTTGCAGGCAATTAGAAGCGCATTCTCAATAGCCTCGATCATAGAACTGCGGGAAATGTTCTTCTCCTTCTCCAACATCTTGAGCGCTTCAAGAAGCTCTGTGTTAGCCATGATTTCTTCCTCCTTAAATCTCTGTGTAAAGTCTAATCAAAGATAACTCTTTTTTTGTAAAAACTGTATCTATACCATCTATTGAAATAGTAACATCATCATCGCTGTATGCGGTGAGCGTACCGAAAAACTCTTTTTGTCCATCCTTGGGAGCAAATGTATGGGCCTCAACCATCCTACCCACACTATGCTTAAAATCATTTTCTCTCTTTAGCGGTCTGAATAGTCCGGGAGAACTGACCTCGAAAATATACTCCTGATCAATAAAATCCTCACGATCAAGGATCTCATTCATCCGACGGGAAAGTGCTTCGCACTCATCAATGCCGACTCCTCCCTCCTTATCGATATAGATCCGAAGGTAATGCTCGGCACCCTCCTTTAAAAACTCAACGTCCCAAAGGATAAGGCCCATCTCCTCGATCAGAGGCATGCAGAGTTCAGTTGTCTTCTCCTCGTAATTTTTGAATGCTGCCATAAAATCTCCAAAGGATATAAAAACTTGGAGTGGACCAAAGGTCCACTCCAGTAAAGTAAATATAGTGCACAGTTCGTAGGGGAGTCGAACCCCTGATTCCGCCGTGAGAGGGCGGCGTCTTAACCACTTGACCAACGAACCACGTGTGCGGAATGAACCGCACAACAAAGACTATTATACACAAATCCAAAAATAATGCAAGCACTTTTTTAAAGTTTTTTCAAAAAACTTTGAATGCATTATCTTATTTCCCATAACCATCGGGATTGTTCTTCTGCCATCTCCAAGAATCCTCGCACATCTCGCGGATACCGTTGGCTGCTGTCCATCCGAGTTCCTGAGCTGCTCGTGATGCGTCTGCGTAATTGGCAGCTATATCACCTGCCCTACGAGGCTTGATGGTATAAGGGATCTTGACTCCGGTAGCTTCCTCGAAGTTGTGGATGATCTCAAGAACACTGTAGCCCTTGCCTGTACCAAGATTGTAAACTTTGGTACCGCATCCCTCCTCGATCTTGGAAAGCGCCTTAACATGACCCTGAGCCAGATCAACTACGTGGATGTAATCCCTGACACCGGTGCCATCGGGTGTATCATAATCATCTCCGAATACACCAAGCTCGGGAAGCTTACCAACCGCAACCTGAGTAATATAAGGCATCAGGTTGTTGGGCCTGCCGCTGGGATCCTCACCCATCCGTCCGCTCTTATGAGCACCGATGGGATTGAAGTAACGAAGCAGGATGATATTCCAGTCAGGATCTGCTGCACCCATATCACAAAGGATCTGCTCAAGCATCCACTTGGTCCATCCGTAAGGATTGGTACACATACCTTTGGGGGTATCCTCTGTAACCGGTACCTCTGCGGGAGTACCGTAAACTGTAGATGAAGAAGAAAAGATGATATTCTTGCATCCGTGCTGTCTCATGACATCAAAGAGGATCAAACTTCCTGAAATATTGTTCTCATAATATTCCCAGGGTTTTTCTACTGACTCTCCAACTGCCTTAAGTCCGGCAAAATGAATGACTGAGGAAATATCCTCCTTATCGAATATATCCGAAAGTGCTGCCCTGTCTCTTATGTCTGCCTCATAAAACTTAAGATCCTTGCCCGTGATCTCTCTGACACGCTCAAGCGCAACCTCGCTGGCATTGGACAGATTATCAAGTACAACTATTTCATAACCGGCGTCAAGAAGCTCAACACAGGTATGACTTCCAATAAAACCGGCGCCGCCGGTAACCAGAACTTTGCTCATGAAACCTCCTACAGGGAAACGATTATCCTTGCCTTAACAACATCGGGAAGCTCAGCCTCATCCTGAGAAATGCTGAGAACGAATCTGATACCGAACTTCTCTGAAATAACATCAAGCTTTTCCATTGCCTGGCAAAGGCCATCGCTTGTGTCGATAAATGCTACAGTAAGAAAACTGTCGAGATAAATAACCTCTATATCACTGTTCTGTGAGATCACTCCAGAAAGAAAACCTATAAATTCATCAGTTGTCTCAAGAGTGTAGTCAGCCATATTGATGAGCCTTACTTTGGAATCCAGCTCATACATATGCTTCTGACTTTTATCAATGTAAACAAGGGAACCGGTGGCCTTGGACAGATCGCCCTTTACCTTCTCAAGAAGATGCTTGGTCTTACCTTTTCCCTTTTTTCCGGCTATGATCTCTACCATGTTAATACCCTCCTTCTTTTGAATGACCCCTCCTCTAGGTGTCAAAATTTAAGCTTTTTCAATTATAGTATATTATGAACTAAAACTCAATGACATATGAGCGGATTGTGGTGATTTTTTACAGTGAATTTTACGAGTATTATACTGAACAAAAAGCACCGGACGGTATGATACCCTTGGCGACACGTTCGCACTCCTTTATATTTACGAATCATATATTCTTACATGAATAACTAAGACAAAACCGCGAATATAGTATCCTCGGCGACGCGCTCCCGCTCCTTGTTTTTTGGTCACGTTACATAGGGCGGCAAAATACGCCGCCTAAGTAACGACTAAAAACGAGGGTCGCTACGGATACTATATCCGCGGTTTTTACCACTTACCCTGAACCTCTACCTCGTATTATATTATGCGGAAATAATTATTATCAAAGTATAATACTTATAATTGACAAAAAATGTAATAGCACCGGAGCGGTATGGTACCCGTAGCGACCCTCGTTTGCCGTCGTTACTTCGTGGCACGAAGTGGCACGTTACGTAACGTGACGAGCAAACAAGGAGTGAGAACGTGTCGCCAAGGGTATCATATCGTCCGGTGCGTTTAGGATTTATATTAAATTAGTAAAAAATCATCAATTTGACATGATTCCCGTCATAATAGAATAGAGCGAATCGCGCGATTCTGCTTTGTACACGATACCGATTATCTGGTGCTTAGTCTTCTTTTCACGACCGTAAACCACCAAACAATATCCTGCCGCATTGGTAGTTCCGGTCTTGCCCCCAATGATCTTGATGTTCTTGGGCATCTTTCGTACACCACTCAGATACTGATTTGTCGTATTGTATGTAACCGAAACACTGCTTCCGTCCGAATGCTGATATGTAACTTTTTTCTTGCTCTTTTTAATAAGCCTTATAAAGTCAGGATTGCGGATAGCCTCATGAAAGATAAGATACATATCATAAGCACAGGTGTAATGCATATCATCATGCAACCCGTGAGGATTGACAAAATGCGAATGGGACGCTCCAAGTGCTGCCGCCTCCTCATTCATGAGATTGGCAAAATCGGAAACACTTCCACCCACACCACAGGCTATGGTATAGGCTGCATCATTGCCACTGCAGATCATAAGCGCATATAATAGATCACCAAGTGAGATCTTGTCACCGCTCTGAAGTCCTGCAACAGACGTACCGGAAGTGGAAGTAACGGCCTCCTCAGGTACAGTGAGTACCTGCTTTAGATCACCGTACTTAAGGGCAACCATAGCTGTCATGATCTTGGTCGTGGAAGCCGGATATATCTTATCAAAAAGACCTGATGCGTTACGGATCTCTCTTGATGTATCATCAAAAGCACCATATGCAGCAGCCAGATCCTTGAAAGAATCATCTCCTACCAGCTGGGTGGTACCGATACACTTATCCTGTGCATAAAAGGCACCTGCGCCGGCTTCCTGGTCCGGACTCAGACCAAACTTTACAGAATCCTTATAAATGTCATACTCCATGTCAACTTCCACATTGCCACATGAAGCAACGGAAATCGCCATGGAAAAAATGATCAGTAAAGAAAGGATCCTGGCTTTAATATTACTTATACATCTCACGCCACTCAAGGTCTCCTCTGTCCAAAGATTTGATAAGAAGCTCCGCCGTAGCAAGATTGGTCGCAAGCGGAATATTGTGAGCATCGCAGAGCCTTACGATATTGTTAACATCAGGCTCATGGCTTTTAGCCGTAAGCGGATCACGAAGAAAGATCACCAGATCTATCTCGTTGTGCTCGATCTGGGCGCCAAGCTGCTGGGTCCCCCCGAGATGTCCGGAAAGATACTTATGTACCGTAAGATCCGAAGCCTCCTCAACCAGCCTTCCTGTCGTACCCGTAGCGTACAACTGATGATTCTCAAGAGTCCCCTTATAAGCGATGCATAGATTCTGCATCAGCTTTTTCTTGGAATCATGTGCAACAAGTCCTATGTTCATATTTCCCCCTATCATACTTCATAAAACTTCTTTGACTGCAATGAAACATTAAGTACCATACCGATCCCGAAGTACAGCGCCACCAATGATGTGAGGCCGTAACTTACAAATGGAAGAGGTATTCCGGTATTGGGCATAAGCCCCGTAACCACACAGATATTAACAAACGCCTGGAACCCAACCAGGGATGCCATACCTATACATATCAGTTTGCCCGAAAGGTCCTTGGCTCTCTTTGCAGTACGTATACATTCATATACTATCACAAAAAGAAGAATAATGATAATGGAAGATCCTAAAAATCCAAGTTCTTCTCCTGCAACTGCAAAAATAAAGTCTGTATGGGGCTCCGGAATATAGTTTCCGTTTTTGACGGAATCCACTCCCGTGTTGTTGAGTCCCTTACCCAGAACCTGTCCGGAACCGATGGCCATTATGGAGTTTTGCTGCTGTCTCGCCAGATCCGGATACTTCTCCGGCTGAAGCCATGCCTTGATACGGTTTCCCTGATATGCCAGCAGTCCTCCGCCCGCCGAATAGATCGTGGAGTATATGACAAAAAGCACTCCCAAAACCCCAGCTCCAACCAGGGGTGCCACGATCTTGTAGGAAAGACCGGCAAAAAACATCATGGAAAAGATCATCATAAAAGTTACGATGGTGGTAGAAAGATCCGGCTCTCTGACAATGAGAAGAAGCGGTGCCGCTCCCAAAAGGGCGCACAAAGCCAAACGCTTTGGCGTGTTCAGATCCTCCTCATGATCCATCAAAAATCTTGCAAAAAACAAGACGATAAGAACCTTGGCAAACTCGGAAGGCTGATATCGAAAACCTCCGATCTGAAGCCATCTGGTAGCATTGTGGGATGAATATCCCAGGGGAGTGAATACCAATGCCAGCATAACACAGGCAACCGCGTAGTAAACCCAATGAAAGGAAAGGACCAGGCTGTAATTGACCAGTGAAACCACTGTCATGACTATAAGCCCCAGCAGCATCCCGACTATCTGCCTTGTCATATAGTTTTCATTGGCAGAACCAACGATGAATACACCTAGGATAGTAAGCGTAAGGACAGCTACCACAAGTCTGAAATTGTAGTTTTTAATGTGATAGTTTCTGAAGAGATTCATCCCCTGCTATCCTCCATAGTGGAAAAAGGTACTGCAGTGATCGTTCCCGACTGATACCTGATCATAACTGTATTACTAACATTTTTCTTAAAAAAGCTCTTTTTTTCGGGGATCATTTCTCTGGAATGTCTGCCGACACCAACAGCACACTCATCCATATCTCCTACTATCATGTACGCATTGGCATCATCAGGTGCGCCGCAGATCGCTGTTCCGGAAAGCATTCCCCAAATATAGATATTGGCTCCGGAAGTAACGATGGCATCCTCGGGAACATCTCCGAGTACGAAAATTGACCTTTCGGATGTGATCCTCTCACCCGACTTAAGTGAGCGGTCTATAACCATGGCGTTGCTTCTTCTGTCCTCAAAATAAAACTTCTCTGCCATACCAACCATACGGGCATCCCTTGCCTCGTCATTGTCAGCGATAAGTGTTATATGAATATCCGAATTATACTCAATTGCCTGGATCACTGCCCTGGTCTCTTCGAAATTGAGATCTCTACCCTCAATATCAAGTACGAGATCAGACTTTCCAAAGAAATCTCTGGAAGACGCAAATCTGTAGCATACATCCTTGATAACGGATTCAAAATCATAATCCGGATTCAGGATAAGCTGCAAGCCATGTGAATAACTTTTTATCATTGATAATTCTGTCATGATAGTTCCTTAATCTATATTGCTTCGTGTTCCGATCTCCCGTACTTCTGCGCTGAGCATATTCTTGGAAGACTTGACACCGAAGTATACTCCTATGATATCTCTGGAAACTTCCGCTGCATTATGAGAAGTATATCCGTTAGCGATACGGGTAGCAAGGGCAATCCGGGGATTATTGTAAGGTGCATAACCTATAAACAACGCGTGGTTGGGTCTACGCTTATCCTCCTGTGCCGTTCCGGTCTTGCCTGCAACCTCAATGGGAAAATCATCATACTCAGTGAGTTCCTCGGTAACCATCTTCATTCCGTAGTGGATGGCATCCCACTGACTGTTACTTAAAACATCAACCTTCTTTTTGACCTCAGGTCCGTAGGTCTCGGTAACATTGCCATCCGGGTCCTGAACATGATCAACAACCGAAAGATCATAAACCGTACCGCTGGAGGCTATAGCTGCGGAATATCTGGCCAGAGCTATGGTCGTATAGTTGTGATTGGACTGACCGATAGCTGCCATGACCGGGAACTCAGTAGCGATCTGAGACTTATTCTCCTCGATCTCAATGCCTGTCTTGGAACCGAGTCCAAACATGGTTGCATACTTGCGTATGCTGGCAATTCCCTTTTCATCGGAATACTTTTCACCGCCTGCAAGTCTCCAACCTACCTCGTAGAAGAAGTAGTTACATGAATCTCTGATTGCCTCGGAAACATTGATGGTACCGTGGCTTCCGTTAGGATAGATCCAACACTTGGGCTTATTGGAAACCTTGTCAAATTCAACCTTATCCTCGATCTCGGTTTTAAGATTGATAACTCCCTCGGAAAGAGCCGCCACTGATGAGCAAGGCTTAAATGTAGATCCGGGAGCTGTCTCCTGCTGTGTCGCATGATTATAAAGCGGATTGGACATGGACTGGAGCAAATAGGAATAATACTCGGTATCTACGTTGTTGGCCAGTCTGTTATTGTCATATCCCGGATATGTAACACAGGCAAGTACCTCGCCTGTTTTGGTATCTATTACTACCGATGATCCTGAGCAGGGATCCAAAGCCAACTGACCCGGAGTGATCTCAAGTGACTTGATCTTCTTTTTAAGGAAATCATAGGCTGACATCTCGCCACTGGCCAAAGCATTTCTGGTTTCCTTGTCCTTTTTCAATACACCCTGGTCATAAAGGATGGCACAGAGTTCATACCCTCTTATGTCGTCATCCAGGATCGCATAATGGCAGATCTTTTTCCCGAAATCAATAGTCGTGGAAAGATCATCTATTATGTAAGTAACAAGATCCTGATAGGTCTCTGTGGTATCAACATATTTTTCGCTCTTGGAAAAAGAAGAGATATCGATCCACTTTTTCTCAAGTGCGTATGTCAGATACTCCTGTACTGAAAGATTCTCTGAAGACCACTTTTTATAAATGCTGTCGTCCGTATCAATCAGATCATTGACAATCACACCGTCTGAACGAAGTTTCTTAACAAGGTAGGTTGAATACTCCTGATACTCCTCGGGAAGCTGCTTGTATACGGTAGGATGTGTAGCCAAAAGCTGACTCTCAAGGTTTTTAAGGACCTTTTCCTTACGCTTCTGATATACCGAATAAACGCTTTTCTCAAGCTTGGTAGCATCCTCTTCTGCCATATCCTCCAGATCCAGCAGATTGTTGGCAATAAGCGCATTATATACATCATAGATTGGAACAACTATATCTGATGAAGAAGCTTTAGGTCCGGGATCGTACTCCTTGAGATTGACTATCTTGGAATACAGGATACCGGCTATCTCTTTTTCAAGAAGGCTATATGTCGCAACCGAAAGCTTGGCGCTCTCGGAAAGATAAACATCGGAACCGGTAACCGGATCCTCCTTCTCGGTAACGGAAATAGCATTACCGCTATTGTCGGCGTAGATCTTCTGATATCCCTTTTTACCGGAAAGGACATCATCAAAAACCTGCTCTATTCCGGTCTTACCCACAACATCATCAACGGTAACCGTATCATCCGCCTCGTAAGCCTCCTGATACTCCTCCTGGGATATCTTGCCTGTATATCCCACGATACTGGAAAAGACCTCGGGATAATTATACTTGCGGATAGACTGCTCCTCGATATCACATCCCGGAAGTTCGGAAGTGTTTTCCTTAACAAAGGCAACTGTCCTGTCACTGACATTGGATGCTATGGTAGTTGCCGTATACTGATGATACCGATTCAGATAAATGCTGTATCGAAGGACTACGATCTGGTAGGCATACTTTTCTTCATAGCTGTCACTTACGGAAAACTTATGCTTAAGGTATTCCATGATCTGTGCAGCGCTTGCATCAGCCTCATCAAAGACAGCGTCCTCACCCAGAGACTTGTTGGTCCCAAGTTCATTGACAGTACGATGTCCAAAAACATCGGCCTTAAAGCGCATACGATTGGTACCGGAAATGTTATACTCATAAGTACCGTCTTTAAGAAGTGAAATACCGAAACTGTTATCAATGGAATCCCCGTTCTTTTCAAGATGCCTTATAACCGAATAAAGTCTGGCATTGAGCTTACGGTAGTGATTTTTCTCGTCGGTGTTCTCGTCTTTTATTGTCACTGCATAAGCCAGTTCATTGTAAGCAAGAAGTTCACCATCCCTGTCATAGATCCTGCCGCGGGTAGCCTCAATAGTCTCAGTACGCTCTATATGGAGATCATAGTTTGCCTGATAATCCGCGCCCCTTACGATCTGCAACACAAAAAGCCGGCTAAGAAGCACAGCCGGGAAAATAAGCATTAATACAATAAGGACCAGTCTACGGTCATCAAAAAACTTTTCTTTTAAAAACTCAAGTAAACTACGCAACCCTTCGGCTCCCCCTTTTATCGATATTATCCAGGACCAGGTTAAACCTGTACATCACAAGATAAACAAACAGAGCCACAACAACTGTATATACCATCTCTGGCATCATGATATTAAGGAAATAAAAAACAATGTCTGTCTTGCGTCTGATGCAAAACAAAAAAACAAAAACAGCGCCGCCGTAAAGCAGATCGATCACCGAAACAACTAAAATTGGCAATCTGATACTGTCGCCGTAATAGATCCTGTTGAAAAGGCCGCTCAAAAATCCAAGGAGCATAAAAATAGTTGCATATGTACCGAAATAAGCTCCTGCATAAGTATCTACCAAAAGTCCGCAGAAAAGGCCTGACATGGCACCTGTCTTGCTGCCTCTCATAAAACCGAAAGTAGCCGTCAGGATGATCATGATATTAGGCACTACTCCTGCCAGGGCAATACCGGGAAAAACACTGGTCTGCAGGATGAATCCGGCAATTATAACAAGAGCGATCAAAAAGCCCTTGAGCACAAAAAAAGCCGCTTTCACTCTGAGTCTCCTTCCGATGTCTCGGCACCGGTGGCCTTAAGATCCTTGATAACAAGAACCTCTGTAAGATGCTTGAAATCAACAACCGGTGCAATGGTACCCGACTTGGTAAGATCATTGGCATCCTTTTGGATACCACTGATATAACCTACCAGAATATCCTTACGATACTTGTCACTGATATTGGATGTAACGATAGCATCGCCTTCTTTTACCTTATCTTTAGTGTCCTCGAGACCCTCAAAACGAATGAGGTTACTTTCGGTCATCTTTTCAAGATCACCGGAAACTATGCAATTATCACCACTGGATACGACCATGCCCGATACTGATGAAGTATCATCGATGATAGATCTGACTATAGCATAATGAGAACCAACATCGGTAACGATACCTACAAGACCACTGCCGGCAATAACATTCATATCGACTTTAATGCCGTCGGCACTGCCCTTATCGATGGTAAAAGTAGAAAACCAGTTGGTTGAAGATCTGCCTATTATATAAGCCCCGGTGGTATTGTACTGAGAATAACTCTGATCCAGCTCGTACAGCTCTCTGAGACTCTCCAGCTCATTTTCCTGAAGCTGGATATTGGTAAGTCTGGACTCAAGCTCCTCGATCTGTGCACGAAGCGCATTGTTCTCGGTGATCAGTTCATTCTTGCTCTTACCCTCCTGGGCAGTATCATAAAGCCTCTCTCCTACTGCCCCTATACCCTTTTGCATGGGCAAAAAGACATAACTGGCAACAGTCCCGAGAGGACCGCCCGAAAAAGAGGGAACCGCATATCCGAAAAACAGGATACTGACACAGATGATACTCAGGATCAGAAGTACAATATGACTCGGGATATGTATTCCGTTTCTTTTTTTCATAAACTAAGCCTAACTGAAAATACGGGAACGCATGGTGTAACCATATCTGTCATAACGCTCCTCATTAAGAACCTGTCCAAGGCCAAGAGCAACAGTCTCCTCGCCTCTTTCTGCAACATTGATGGTAATATTGGTCAGCTCCGAGAAGTAATCTGCAATATCCTTGATCCTGGAACTGCCGCCGGTAAGATAGATACCTGCATGAACAATATCCTTGGCAAGCTCCGGGGGAACCTTTTCAAGGATCATACGGATAGAAGAACCTATATTTTCAAGGTCGTCCTTGATACCCTCATAAACCATCTGGTCCGTTACTTCCATCTCAATAGGAAGTCCGCTGACAACGTCACGACCTACGATAACCTGAGAAGTCTTCTCCACAGGCTCCTTGGCAGAACCGATACTCTCCTTGAGGCCTTTGGCTGTCTTCATACCGATGAGCAGATTGTACTTACGCTTAAGGTATGTGACTATGGAATCATCAAGCTTGTTACCGCCAAAAGGAAGGAGCTGGGATAATACCAGACCTCCAAGTGAAAGAACGGAGATCTCGGTTGTATCTGCGCCCATATCAACAACCATAACACCTGTGGGCTCCGAAACATCAATGCCCATTCCAAGAGCATCCGCAAGAGGCTTTTCGCAAAGCCTGATACTTTTAGCCTTGATCTTGGTCTTGGCAAACATATCAAAAAAGGCCTTTTTCTCAACCTCTGTAATATCCGTGGGAACGGCAATGATAATATCCGATCCCTTAAGACGAGCCTTGACTCTGTTTTCAAGGACCTCAAGTATCATGGTCTGCATATTATCAAAATCAGCAATAACGCCTCCCACTATAGGGAAAGAAACCTCTATGGTCTCGGGAGCTTTTTCAAACATGGAATAAGCTTCGTCACCATAGGCATACATCTGATTGCCCTCAACTATTGCAATGGTATCAGCCTCATGGATGACCTCGCCACTTCCTCTGGCATAGATCTTGAGATTGCCGGTACCCATATCAATTCCGTAACCTGTAGTCATCATAATCCTCCCAATTGCAGAAAAATGCACATTACTGTAATTCTATCACAACAATTCCCTGTTCACAAGGCACTCATCATAAAGTTTTTGCAGGGAACGAACTATTCCAAACCTTGCATGAGGGTAGGTAAGACCTCCCTGAAAATAAGCACTGTAAGGTTCCCTCATTGGACCATCAGCGGAAAGTTCGATGGATGAACCGGAAACAAAGGCTCCGGCAGCCATGATCACCTGATCATCATAACCAGGCATATCCCAGGGCTCAGGGGTAACAAATCCGTCAACCGGCGCCGCAGACTGGATACCTTCGCAAAAGGCCCGAAGCGCCTCCGGACTTTTTAGTTCCACTGCCTGTATGATGTCGTGACGCAGCTCATCTGATGCGGGCAAGACCCTAAACCCAAGGCTTTCATATACCTTTGCCGCAAAGATCGCACCCTTGAGTGCCGAAGCCGTAACCGTAGGCGCAAGGAAAAGTCCCTGTGCAAAAAGCCTGTTTACTCCGATAGATGCACCAACTTCTCTTCCCAGTCCCGGAGATGTCAGTCTAAAGGCAGCATTTTCAATACAATCCTTAGTACCTACGATGTACCCTCCGATGGGCGCAAGCCCACCGCCGGGATTTTTGATAAGTGATCCGGCCATCATGTCGGCTCCAACCTGGCAGGGTTCCAACTCCTCAACAAACTCTCCGTAGCAATTATCTACAAAGCAGATAATGTCCGATCTGATACTCTTGATAAATGCGATCAGCTCTCCTATCTGCTCAACGGAAAAACTGGGCCGCATGGCATAACCCTTGGAGCGCTGGATAGCTGCTATCTTTGTCTTAGGATTTATGGCTTTTTTGATTGAATCATAATCAAAACTGCCATCGGGCAAAAGATCCACCTGCCTGTAACTAACTCCGTATTCTGCAAGAGATCCCTTTGAGGGCCTGATACCTATAACCTCCTCAAGAGTATCATAAGGTGCGCCTGCAGGAGCTAAAAGTTCATCTCCCGGACGAAGGTTTGAAAAAAGTGACAAGGCTATGGCATGGGTCCCACAAGTGATCTGTGCCCTAACAAGTGCATCTTCTCCCCCGAAAACATCGGCGTAGATCCTCTCCAGCGTATCTCTTCCCACATCATCATAACCATATCCCGATGTATCCGAAAAGCACTGGGCACTGAGCCTGTTCTTTTGCATGGCAAGGATCACCTTCATCTGACAAAGGGCCGCCATATCGTCAATATCCTTAAATCTGTCAATAAGACTTTCTTCGCACTTTTCGGAAAAGTTTATGACAGCATCATCTATACCCGCCTTTTTATACATTGTACGTAATTGTTCGTTCATAATATCTTTCTTTCCTTAAGTTCCTTACTTATATCCCCAAGGATCTCCTCATCATTTTTTTCTCTGTCAAGCCAGATAACATCACGTTCACGGCGAAGCCAGGTAAACTGTCTTTTAGCATAATGTCTAGAGTCCCTTTTTATAAGACGGATTCCCTCTTCAAGAGAAATATCACCGTCAAAGTACATAAACAGCTGCTTGTAACCTATCGCCTGCATGGCAGTATTTTCCCGGGGCAGACCTCTGTCATAAAGCTGCCTTGCCTCCTCTAAAAGACCAACCTCCATCATTTGATCAACTCTGGCGTCGATCCTGTCATAAAGCAGCTGCCTGTCTATATTTAATGCAAAAAAAGCATGATCATAAGCAGAATGCCTGCTCCGCTCTGTTTTGTTATGGTCCGATATAGGACTACCTGTTGTTTCATAAAACTCCAGAGCCCTCACCAGTCTTTTTTTATTGTTGTGATGGATTATCTCACAGGATGCGAGATCTACACTTCTGAGCCTTTCAAAAAGTATGTCCGGTCCCAGACTTTCATACTCCTCCTCCAGCCTTTTTCTGATGTCCGGATCCGCTCCCTCATCATCAAACTCAACATCATATAAAAGGGCCTGGATATAAAATCCGGTGCCCCCACAGACAATGGGGATCCGACCTTTCTCATAAATATCTGCAATAGCCTTTTGGGCCTCAGTCTTGAACCTGGTAACATCATAAGATTCTTCGGGATCCATGATATCGATGAGATAATGGGGTATCCCGTCCATCTCCTCGGCTGTTACCTTTGCTGTTCCAATGTCCATCCCGCGATAGATCTGCATGGAATCCGCGGAGATCACGGAACCCCCGATCCTATGGGAAAGCATGACGGAAAGGCGGCTCTTACCCGAACCCGTAGGGCCGGTTATGATTATCAGCGGCTTATTTTTCATCCGACTATCCTTTTGAATTTCTTATCAAGTTCATCTCGAGTAAAAGAGATCATTGTTGGTCTGCCATGGGGGCAATGATAGGGTTCGTCCAGTTCCATAAGTTCAAGGAAAAGCGTCTCCATCTCCGCATTGGACAGAGTATGATTTCCCTTGATGGCGGCTTTGCATGACATGGAAGCTATCCTTTCCTTGATAAGCTCACTTTCCCGGATACCGCTCCAGTCAGTAGCATCGGCAATGACCGACATAAAAAGTTCCCCCGGATCAAGAGTATACATATCTGCAGGGATCCCGCTTATCTGGTAATCTCTGCCTCCGAAATGCGTGATCCTGTATCCCATCTGGTTGAAATCATTCATATGGTCATTAAGAGCGGCTTCCTCTGTTGCAGAAAGAGAAACGATAACCGGGGGTGATACCATCTGGGTATCCATGGTCCGCTCCCTAATGCGCTTCATAGTACGCTCGTATAAAACTTTTTCATGAGCAGCGTGCTGATCTACCATGTAAAGTACACCATCGTACTCGATCATAAAATAAGTACCGAAAACCTGTCCTATCAGGCGGTGTAAAGCCCGGCTCTTTTCAGAAAGAAATGTAGCCTGCTCGTAAACCACTCTGCCTCCGCCAAGTCTGCTTTCGGACTTCTCCGGCTCCTTTTCGGGCTTCTTATCGATCTTGAATCTGGCATATCTAAGTGAAAGATCTTCTTCCTCATCTTCAGAGGACATCTCCTCCATCATACGCTCCCTGACCTGAGATATCCTCTGAGGCTCGAAAGGCTCAAAAGAAGTTTCCTTAAGATCCTGCTTCGGGGCCGGCTTTTCAGAAGTAAGATCCACTGCTGCGATATCCTCCCGAAAAGCCAGTCTTGAATGGACACAGTCTCTGATCAGATCATATAAAAGATGCTCATCATCAAATCTGACTTCCTGCTTGGCCGGATGGACATTAACATCCACCTTGAAAGGATCCACATCCAAAAACAAGATAGCTACCGGGAACTGATGCTGCATGGCAAATCCCTCGTAACCATCCTCCAACGCCTTGGAAATACCGCGGCTCCTTATATATCTTTTATTTACAAAAAAGACTTCCATGGAGCGGTTGCCCCTGTTGATGGCAGATGTACCGATAAATCCGGTAAGTTTTATCCCATCAGTTTCCGCTTCGATAGGCAAAAGCTCATCTGTGATACTTCTGCCGTACAGGGAGTAAAGTGTATCAAAAAGACTACCGTTACCTGGAGTCTGGATCCTGTCCCTTCCCTGAGATATAAGTCTGAAAGAAACATCCGGTGCGGAAATAGCCATTTTTTCCAGAAGATCCTGAATATAATTACCCTCTGTAGCAGGTGAACGCAAAAACTTGCGCCTTGCAGGTGTATTGTAAAACAAAGACTTTGCAAAAAAAGTACAGCCATCGGGAGCTCCCGTGGGAACAAGATCCACCTCGCTACCACCCTCGATGGTATAAAGCGAACCAATGGACTCCTCTCTTGCCTTGGTATAAAGTTCAAGTTTGCAGATCGCTGCAATACTTGCCAAAGCCTCACCCCTGAAGCCCAGGCTCATTACCGATGAAAGCTCCTCGGCAGATCTGAGTTTGCTGGTATAGTGCCTTAAAAACGCGGACCTTATCTGGTCTCTAGGTATACCCATTCCATTGTCAGTGATCCTGATGGAATCGATACCTCCACCTGCTATCTCCACAGATATTGCGGTAGCACCGGCATCAATGGCGTTTTCCACCAATTCCTTAACAACGGAGGCAGGCCGTTCTACTACTTCTCCTGCTGCTATTTTATCAATAGTTTCCTCTGACAGAGGTTTGATCTCATTTCTTACCATCTGTTTTTCACCTTTTGCTGAAGATCCGAAAGGATATTAAGTGCCTTAATGGGCGTGATCGAATCAAGACTTACCTCCAGAAGTTCGTTGATTATGTCCTTGTCCGAAACCGTATCCATAAATGACATCTGGCCCGGTAAGTCCTTACTCGTACTTTCAATGACCACGGGCGTATCATCTGTAATGGAAGCCAAAACCTCCGTCAGATCATTTTCCGATAATCTTTGAGAGATCTGCTTAGCCCTTCTGAGAACCTCCTCAGGAACACCTGCCAGTCTGGCAACCTCTACTCCGTAGCTCCTATCCGTACCACCGGGTATGATACGGCGCAAAAATACAATATCTCCCTCGTTTTCCTTGACGGCGATACAATAGTTTTTAACGCCTGTAAGCTTGCCTTCCAGCTCTGTCAGCTCATGATAATGAGTTGCAAACAGAGTCTTTGCGCCCAATATACTTCGGTCTGAAATATATTCAACTACAGACCAAGCTATGGCAAGTCCGTCAAAGGTACTGGTCCCGCGACCGATCTCATCCAGGATGATAAGTGAAGAAGAAGTAGCATTGGCAAGGATATTGGCCATCTCACTCATCTCCACCATAAACGTACTCTGGCCGCTGGCAAGATCATCCGATGCTCCCACTCTGGTAAAGATCTGATCCGTAAGGCAGATATCCGCAGACTCCGCCGGAACAAAGCAACCCATATGTGCCATCAAAGTTATAAGGGCACACTGTCTCATATACGTGCTCTTTCCTGCCATATTGGGGCCCGTAATAACGGAGATCAGATCGTTTTTATTGTCCAGATACAGATCATTTGGAACAAAAAGTCCGCTTCCCATCATAGTCTCAACAACCGGATGTCTTCCTCCGTGGATATCCAGAACACCCTTATTGTTGATGGAAGGCCTTACATATCTCTGCTTAGCGGAAACGTAGGATAGACTACATAAAGCATCCAGCCTGGAAAGAGCCGATGCCGTCTTTTGTATCCTGTCTATGGAGCTGATGATCTGGTCGATCACACCCATGTAAAGTTCATACTCAATGCGAGAAAGTCTCTCCTCAGCACCAAGTATCTTGTCCTCAAGTTCCTTGAGCTCCGGAGTGTAATATCTCTCGGAATTAGCAAGGGTCTGCTTTCGGACATAGTAATCAGGAACCAGATCTTTAAATGAATTGGTCACCTCAAGATAATATCCAAATACTCTGTTGTAATTTATCCTAAGATTCTTAATCCCGGTCTTTTCCTTTTCTTCCTCCACAAGCTTGGCAAGCCACTGCTTACCATCAGTCTTTGCTCTACGAAGTTCATCTACCTCGTCAGAAAAACCGTCCCTTATGATACCTCCCTCACGAACGGAAATGGCCGGATCCTCACAGATAGCGCTGTCGATCAGACCGCAAAGATCCTCAAGGGGATCCAGGCTTTTTCTGATCTCTGACAAGAGCTTACAGGACGTATCGGAAAGAGCGATCCTGATAGCCGGAATAACAGAGATTGATGACAAAAAGGCCAGCAGATCTCTGGGGTTTGCAGTCCTGTATGAAATACGGGTCATAAGTCTTTCAAGATCATAGACCTTGCCCATATATTCTCTTATCTCATCCCTGGCAACCACGTGATCCGACAGATCTTCCAGGGCATCAAGCCTTTTTTCGATGGAACTTTTCTTAAGTAAAGGCCGTCTTATCCACTCGCGAAGAAGTCTTGCCCCCATGGCGGTACGAGTTTTATCCAGCACCCCCAGGAGAGAACCCTTTTTCTCCTTATCCCTCATGGTCTCAATAAGTTCGAGATTTCTCAGGGTAAAGCTGTCAAGCCGCATATAATTGCTGCTTTCATAAACATCAAGGTGCCTGATCTGTGGAAGATCGTTTTTCTGTGTCTCATAGAGATATGACAAAAGTGCTCCCACTGCCGATCTTGCACAGGCCATATCATCGATCCTTGGATCGAGACTACCTTCACGGAACTTGTCCGAAATGATACTTTCAGTAACCTCATCGGAAAAGCAGGACGTATCTATGGAACAAGGTGTAACACCTATACTTTCAAATACCTTAGATATCTCATAGGAGGACATGAGAAATGCTTCATTGCATACCACCTCACTGGGCGAGATCTTAAGAAGCTCATCTCCCAGGCTCACAGCGTCCTCAAACTCACTGGCCATAAACTCACCCGTGGAAATATCGGCAAAGGCCATGCCGTAAACCCCTGAAATATAGGCAAGGGCGCAGATATAATTATTACTGCTCTCATCCAGGATATCGGAATCCGTCAGGGTTCCGGGAGTGATAAGACGAACTACTTCACGCTTAACAAGCCCCTTGGCCTCCTTGGGATCCTCAACCTGCTCACCAATGGCCACCTTGTAGCCCTTTTTCACAAGACGGGCTATATATGTGTCCGCAGCATGAAAAGGAACTCCGCACATGGGAGCTCTTTCGTCAAGGCCACAGCTTTTACCTGTAAGTGTAAGTTCCAGTTCTGTTGAGACCAGGATCGCATCATCGAAAAACATCTCATAAAAATCACCCAGTCTGTAAAACAGGATATAACCCTTGTGTTCTTCTTTAGTTTTAAGATACTGCTGCATCATGGGGGAAAGTTTTCCCACCTGCTCAGTTGTCAGCTCCATCTATAACCTTCTTTGCTGTCTTTATTCCATCTACTGCAGCGGACATTATCCCGCCTGCATAACCCGCACCCTCTCCGCAAGGGTACAAACCTCTAATATTACTAAGGAATTCCTCATCCCTGTCTATCCTCACCGGAGATGAGGTTCTTGCCTCAACACCCGAAAGGATCGCATCCTCCCTGTCAAATCCCGGGATCTTATTTCCGAAATCAGACATACCTTGGATAAAAGCACCTTTGATATCCTCCGAAAACAGATTATCAAGTCTTCCGAAAGCGCTTTTTCCCTTGGTCAAAGAAGAATAACCGCCATATGATAAGGTATCCGCTCCATGCTTGAAATCAGCAAACAATTGCTGGGGAATATGTCCACCTGCAAGTTCAAAAGCCTTTTTTTCAAGTCGTCTTTGAAACTCTACGCCGGAAAGGGGATCGCTACCCCCAAAA
>JAEEGL012541898.1_pt1 | contig 28103 bp, 28 predicted proteins | sample 9134231 | NCBI WGS metagenome assembly JAEEGL01 (sample SAMN16246548, study PRJNA631951) | gut metagenome | biome: gut microbiome; feature: rumen; material: fiber-attached | host: Bos | place: Iran: Karaj | collected 2018-10
TACATCCGGGAAATGTTCAGTATGTGGCTATCAATGTTCACATACGGATAAAGAAGTACATTATGCAGCTGCAGGAGATAAAGGACACACGTCATGGATGAAATGTAAAAATTGTCCTTATACTCAATCAAGTGTAACAATATATCCTCACACAGGTTTTAGTGATGGTATCTGTGATGCATGTGGATATACGACCCAGACAGGAACTGTGTCAGAACCAACGAAAAATGTGACAGCTACAATAACTATTCCAAGAACTGTAGAGGAAGGAAAAACGGCAAAAGTAGAGGTTAAAATCGAACCGTCGAACGCAAGTAAGATAACTTATAATTATGATTCGAGCGTAAAAGAGGTCGCTACAATTTCTGATGATGGAGTTATAAAAGGAATTCAAGCTGGAAAATGGACTACTGTATCTGTAATAATTAGACAAAATGGTACAATAATTAAACAAGCAACTCAGCAGGTTCAGGTTGTGAAAACTGGTAATGAGAACACACCACCAACAAATATTACTAGTGGAGATCCGCAGACTGTTACACCTCATACACACGTTTGGGATACCACTAAGTGGGCTGTCGATGGTACTCAGCACTGGCATGCATGTACAGTTGCAGGATGTACAGAAAAGAAAGATGCAGCAAATCATACTAATGCAACTATTTATGTAAGTTTAGGTAGTGTTAAGCATAAGAAGACATATGGTTGTACAGTATGTAAGAGATCAACATTAGTTCCTGCAGAGGAAATACAAGAATATCATGATTTTGATAATAATGGTAAGTGCACAAAGTGCGGTGAAACTAAGGAGAACATAGCTCGACAAGCAAAGAACATAAGCATAACAATAGAATCAAATGGAAATAAAGTTCGTGTAGGTAGTCGACTAAACCTTACAGCTAAACTATCTAATGGTGGAAGTACAGAAAACGCAAGTTGGAATGTAGAAAACATTGAAGGACAAGGTACATTAGATCCTAAGAAGGGTACTACTGTTTCACTTAAAGGTGACAAAGTAGGTAAGAAAGTTTACGTTTCTGTGACGTTGAATGCTGGCACCGATAAAGAACCTAATTATGTTCGTGCATTTAAATGTATAGAAGTATATAACTATAGTGGCACAGGCAATGGAGACCAAGGCGATAAAACACAACCAGAAATTAGCAATGGACAAGCTACAATATTCAAGAACCAAAAACTTGAAAATGGCAGATTTACGGTTAGAGATAATGTAAAAGTTGATAGCATTGCAATCAAAGAAAATGCTAAGAACGGTACAGTTGAAAACTTAAGACTTTCTGGTGATTCGCTTGCTCTATTTGATTACACACCTAAGAAGGACTTTGTTGGAACAGATACATTTACAGCAATTGTTAAAGATGTTGCTGGTAATGAATCAGATCCAGGAAAATTTACTATAGAAGTTAAAGAAGATAATGAAGCTCCTACATTAAATGATCAAAGTTTTGAAACTGTTAAGAATACACCACTTACATTAACAATAGTTGTTAGAGATAATCAAGGTGGTTCCGGTGTAGATAAACTAAATATAACAAGTAATCCATCGATGGGTGGAACACTAAGAGCAGGAAATAGAATTGGAGAATATACTTATACTCCAGCAACAGATTTTGTTGGTGATGATGTATTTGAAGTGACAGCAACAGATAAAGTTGGAAACACTTCTGCACCTGCAAAGATTACAGTTCACGTATTAGAATCTGGCGCAGAAATTGGTGCTCCTCAAGGTCAAGACTCTTACGAAACAATTTATCAAGATGAGCAACTTGCTTCATACATAAATACAACAAGTACTGTAACAAAGGTAATTGTTACTCAAGCTCCTGAATATGGAACTGTAAATGATGGTGCAAGTGAGTGGGATACGATTGGTTATATCTACGCTCCTAAGGATGGATTCTATGGACCAGATGAATTTAAGGTTAAATTAGCAAATTCAAATGGTGAGTCAAACGAAATTACGGTTCATATAACAGTTAAGAAGAGACTTACAGAATCAGATATTACAACACAGGAAGGTAAGAATATTCAAATTCATGTTAATGAGACATACACGTCTAATGAATTACCAACAGTTGATTACAATAATGATCCAATAACTTACTTTATTTCGGTAGAGCCACAAAATGGTACTGCTACAATAGAAAATGGAAACGTAATTAAATATGTTCCAAATAAAGATTATATTGGTACAGATTACTTCTCAGTATTGGTAACAAATGGTCATGATACATTAACAATAGATTATAGTGTTACTGTTCTTCCAAATGATATTGATATTTCTAAGGAACATATGTGGTATATCAGAGGATACGAAGACTACACAGTAAGACCTGAAGGAATAGTTACAAGAGAAGAACTTGCAACAATCTTATACAGAATTGACACAGATTCAGTTGATGTATATGTAGAACCAGTTATGTCATACTCAGATGTAAGTCCAGATAGATGGTCATATAACGCAATCATGTATCTAACAAACTTAAATGTGTTAACTGGATATCCAGATGGAACATTTAAACCATCACAAACTATGACTAGAGCAGAACTTGCTGCTGTTGTTGCAAGATATGCAAATCTAGATTCACAAACAATTATACCTTACTACGATGTTAACGAAGGTCACTGGGCAAGAGAAGTTATTGCTCAAGTAACAGCAAGAGGATTCTTCACAGATGATGACAATGGTGCTTTCGGACCAGATGTTGCTCTTGAAAGAGGATATGCTACTAGAGTAATCAATAGATTACTAGAGAGAAATGATTCAACAGCACGTGTTGATGATTGTCCATTCTCAGATTTACCAGAGACACATCCATACTACCATAGCATGGTTGAAGCATTTTCATACCATACATCAACATTTGATGCAAATGGAAATGAAGTTTGGGAATCTCATTCATATCCATGGTTAACATTTTAATAGTTAAGTAATTTATAGGCCAAAGCTTTATATGCTTTGGCCTTTTTGCACGCTATTTTATTGATTATTATTCAACTTTTTGGTATCATGAATTAGGAAAAATTATTTTATGAAAGGACATTAGAAATGAAGAAAAGTATTATATTTTTAGCAGCTTTAGCATTAATTGCGAGCATGGCTCTTACTGGTTGTGAATTTCCAAGTAAAGGAGAAAGTTCAGGAGATAAGGTTACATCAGGTGAATATGTTTCTCCATATGCAAATTCAAAGGACATTTTTGCTAAATACTATGAAAAAGCAGATAAACTTATGAAAAATATGAGTACAAAGGAAAAGGTTGGGCAACTATTTCTAGCAAGATACCCTAGTAAATATGAAGATGCGAATAAAGAAATAGAGAGCTTATATCCAGCTGGATACATTCTTTTTGCAGATAATGTTAAGGTTGAAACACAAACATCCCTTAAGGATAAAATTGATGCCAATCAAAAGCGTGCAAAAACACCTATGTTCATTGCAGTTGACGAAGAAGGCGGAACTGTAGTTAGAATCAGTTCTTCACCAGTATTTAAGGAAAAGCCATATTCATCACCAATGGATATCTATACAAAAGATGGCATGGAAGGTGTGGTAGAGAATGCTACTGAGAAATCTCAGTTTTTGAAGGGCCTAGGAATTAACATGAATTTAGCTCCAGTAGTTGATGTTCCAACTTCTAAAAAATCATTCATATATAAACGTTCATTTGGAACTGATAAAGAATTAACTGCAGAATTTGCAAAAGAAGTTATTGAAGCAATGAACGATGAAAAAATAATTTCATGTATGAAACACTTCCCAGGCTATGGGGATAATGCAGACACGCATAAAGATGTTGCAACTGATAAGCGTAAAGAAGAAGCATTTTATTCTGGAGATTTTCTTCCATTTGTTGCTGGAATTAAAGAAGATGCTCCTGCTATTATGGTTTGCCACAATATAGTACAAGCCTTTGATAAAGATAATCCAGCGTCACTTTCTAGGGAAGTGCATGATGTTTTAAGAAACGACTTAGATTTTTCAGGGCTTATTATTACAGATGATTTAGCGATGGCTGCTGTAAACAAATATGTTAAATCTAATAGCGCAGCAAAAACTGCACTACTTGCAGGAAACGATTTAATTATCACATCTTCATTAAGCACGCATGTAGATGAAATTCTTAATGCGATTACAAATAAAGAATTAGACATAGAGCTTGTTAATAACGCTGTTAGAAGAATACTTGCAGCTAAGATGTATTATGGAATAATAGAGTCAAAGTGAGGCGAAGATGACTGAAGAGATAAAGAGAAAAATTATTCAAATTGCTCTAGCCAGTGTTTTCCTTGTGCTAGCAATTGTATTTCAGAATAATACAAAGTGTGATGATTGGGTATATCTACTAGTTTTTCTTGTTCCATATTTAATTGTTGGATTTGATGTTTTAAAAGAAGCTATTGAAAAACTTGTTCACAGAGAGCTTTTTGAGGAAGATTTTCTTATGAGCCTTGCGACAATGGTTGCAATGTTTATTGGATTTTTGCCAAATCAAGAGCCAATGTTTCATGAAGCAGTCTTTGTAATGCTATTTTTTAAGATTGGTGAGCTATTTGAAGAAATTGCAGAGGGGAAATCCGAAAAGTCAATCAACGAACTAATAAAGCAAAGACCTGACTACGCCAATTTATTAAATGGTGAAAAAATAACTAAAGTAAATCCAGAAAAAGTTAAAGTAGGAGATACTATTGAAGTTTATCCTGGAGAAAAGGTTCCACTAGATGGAGTAATTATTCGTGGGGATACATCAGTTAATACTTCTGCACTTACTGGCGAAAGTGTTCCTAGAGATATTAAAGAGGGAGAGCAGATTAGCTCTGGATTTATTAATATTTCAAATAATATAAGAGTAAGAGTTACTAAGGCATACGATGAATCATCATATTCGAAGATTATTAACTTGGTTAAAGAGGCAACCGAAAGAAAATCTTCAAGTGAAAAGTTTATAACTAAGTTTGCAAGAATTTATACACCAGTTGTTGTAGTTCTTGCGATACTTATTTCTTTTATACCACCTCTAGTGCTTGGTGATTTTAGTGGTTTATTTACTGAATGGCTTGTTAGAGGACTTACATTCTTGATTGTTTCATGTCCATGTGCTTTAGTTATTTCAGTTCCGCTTGCATTTTTTGGAGGTATTGGCTCACTTTCAAAGCATGGAATTTTAGCTAAAGGTGCTACTTACCTTGAAAATGCGTGCAAAGTTAAAAACATTGTATTTGATAAAACGGGAACGCTTACTAAAGGTAATTTTGAAGTATCTGTTATACATCCAGAGAAGATAACCGAAAACGAATTATTACATTTATCTGCACATGTTGAAAGATATTCAAAGCATCCAATAGCACTTTCACTAAAGGAAGCATACAAGGATGAAGATGATGATTGCAAAGTTGAAGTAGTAGAGGACATATCTGGATTTGGTATAATTGCAAATGTTAATAATAAAAAGATTGCAGTTGGAAATACAAAGTTAATGGATAAGCTAGGTGTTTCATGGAAAGCATGCGAACATGTTGGTACGATTGTTCATGTTGCAATAGATGATGAGTATGCAGGGCATATTGTCATTTTAGACCAAGTAAAAGAAGAGGCTATAACGAGTATCTCTTTGCTAAAAAAATCTGGTTATAACTTATTTATGCTTACAGGAGACCACAAAGAAGTTGCAGAAGACTTATCTAACAAATTACAATTAAATAATTATTATTGTGACTTACTTCCAGAAGATAAAGTTACAAAACTAGAAGAAATAAAAAAAGAAGGCAAAACAATTTTTGTTGGCGATGGAATAAATGATGCTCCAGTTATTGCAAGCGCAGACATAGGCGTTGCAATGGGAGCATTGGGTCAAGATGCCGCAATTGAAGTTGCGGATGTCGTTATAATGGATGATAGTATATCTAAAATTAAATCATTTTTGGATATCTCAAAAAAAGCAGTTTCTATTGCATACCAAAATATTGTAATTGCCATCGCAGTTAAAATGATTGTGTTAATTTTAGCATTTTTAGGATACGCACCAATGTGGCTTGCAATATTTGCAGATGTTGGAGTTACAGTAATCGCAGTATTAAATGCAATGAGAACATTAAGAATATAAAAAGGGCACCCCTAAAACGGGGTGCCTTAGTTTTTTGCTTAGCTAAGCGCTTCAATAATCGAAGGCTTAACGTCGAGTACATAATCGAACACTTTCTTGTTGGAAAGAAGACGAATGACGTTTGCAAGGTCATTGGGATCAATAGGCTTGGAATCACCATTGGAGTCAAAGAAGAAAGATTCAATATATGACCAAACCTGGTAGATTGCTTTGGATTTGGAATAGCCCAAGACATCTTTCAAGAAGCTGATTGTCTCAGTAAGAATAGTACCATCAAAGGCAATCATAATCAAGTTGAGGTAAAGTTCAGCGTCTTTCAAAAGATCAGAGAAGTCTTCAGAACGATACTCTTTAAGGATGCGCATTGTCTTGTATGTTTCCACCAAGTACTCAGAAACGCAATTAATGGTACTTTCGTCGAAATCACAGTTGATGCCAAACGTAATCAAATGATGAATATAGCACGAATAAATATCGGAAGTGAGGGACGGATAGTACTGCGCAAGCGCATGAATAGTATCAGGGGGGATCAAATCAAGATGAGGAGAACGGACTTCACCTTGCAAAGTTTCGGCGAGCATATCGAATACCGGCAGGATTTTAGTATACCGGACCTCAAACAGATAGAGCTGTTCGATGTCAAAGGGACCGGCGTGACCCAAGAATTCTTCAAAATTTGTTTCAAAAAGTTCAGAAACAATTTCAGCAATTTCGGCAGTCTCTTGGTCTCTCATAATCGGGCGATTGAAACCATCATTCATAACGGGAGTAAAGTCTGAAAAAGACCAGGGATATTCATCGGAAGGATCACTTTCACAATCATCTGTGGCAAAGACGGGGATGTTCTTGATTGCATCGAAGAACATTACAAAGTCAATGTTATAATCAAAGCAAATGAAAAACACTGCATTGATATATTCCGTCATAAAAGAAATGATGTCATCTTCATCAAAGAACCAATCGCCAGCTTCAGTGACCATACGGAATGCTTTGAACGAGAACACTCGCAGGAATTCCTTAAGGTAAGTAGTAGATTTGGCAAGCAGAGGAGTCTTCCTAATGAATTTATCCAGGATTGCATAAATCATATCGCAAAAGCGATTCTCATCTTTTTCAATCTGAGAGAGAAGTTCCTTGATTTCCGGATAGTCGAAATAGACCTGGCTCCAAAGAACGAGCTCCTGCTCAGTTCTCATACAGGGAGTCTTAGGCTCAAATATGGGTTCCTGTTCTTTGCAAGTATCGTCGGGTTCAGGTGCAGGGTAAGCGGGAATTGAAGGTTCTTCTTGGCTGCTCTTCTGACGAGTGAAAAACGACTTGAAACTCATTGCTGTACCTCCTTAATTAAGTCGGTCCTATGGAAAACGATTGAAAGCACGGTTATTATACCCCAAACCCCGACATATGTCAACCAGACCAGGTTTTTGGGGACACGACGGTCACACCTGCTCACCAGGTTTTTAGGGACAGGTCAGGCGGAATTATTTTTTAGAAATGATGTTGCACAATAATCTAAATGCTGATATTATATCTATAGTTTAATAACGATTTGGGGGGCTAGTTTATCTAGCCCTCTTTTTGTTTGAAAGGAGACAATTATGCCACGATTAGCAAGAAAAAGTATTGAAACATCTTATTTACATGTTATGGTTCAAGGAATAAAAAAGGAATTCATTTTTGAAAACAAAAAGTATTTGATGTATTATCTTCAGTTGATTAAAGAAAATATACAAACAGATCTGTTTGAGCTTTTAGCTTATTGTATGATGAATAATCATGCACACTTTTTGTTTTTTGTGAATGATATTTGTGCATTTGAAAAGTATATGCATTTTGTGAATCAAAAATTTGCACAGAAATATAATTTGGAAAATGAAAGAGTAGGAGTTGTATTTAGAAACCGATATAAAGTTGAACCAATTTATGATACTGCTTACGTAAGCAACTGTATTAAATATATTCATGAAAATCCAGTCAAAGCGCGGAATGGTTAAAGAATGCAAAGACTATATATTTTCATCATATAACGAATATTTGCATAGTACAGGTGTCTCTAGAAATGAAGCGCTAAAATACGTATTTGGAAATAATGCTGATTATATGGAATTAATTATTAATTCATTCGATCGAAAATTTATTGATATAGATGGTACGTATAGAATAGAAGATAGAATTGAAAATGGGATTAAAGAATTCTTCAAAAGAACTCATTATGACTGGCAACAGCTATTGACGAATAGAAATGTATTAAAAAAAGCGGTACATTTTATGAAGCAAGAGTGTAATATAAATTATAAAGAGATAGGAAATTTCTTTGGAATATCCAAGAACATCATGGACAAATTACAAAAGAATGCTTAAGCAGATCTAACTGACCTGTCCTCAAAAACCTGGTGAGCAGGTGTGACCGTCGTGTCCCCAAAAACCTGCTTGAAATTTTGGAGATGTTAAATTATGATAATAATATGAAAAGGAGGAGAGATTATGAAAGGTTATATTATAAATCCTGATAGAAAAGTAGTAGAGGCGGTTACAAATGGTCTTTACAAGAAAGATGGACATTGTCCTTGTAGAGTTATTAAAGACGACACAACACTTTGCCCATGCGATGATTTTATTCAAAATCAAAATTGTGTATGCAAACTATATGTTAAACAAGAAGAAACAAACGAGCAGTAGAGTTTGTATTTAGTTCTCACGAAGGAGAGATGATAAATGTCAACAGTACACAATGAAGCAAAAGTTGGAGAAATAGCAAAAACGGTTATTATGCCAGGCGATCCGCTAAGAGCAAAAGCTATTGCAAAAAAATACTTAAAAGATGCAAAGCTTGTGAACACTGTAAGAGGAATGTATGCTTATACAGGAACATACAAAGGTAAAAAGGTTACTGTTATGGCACACGGCATGGGAATGCCAAGTGCAGGAATCTATTTCTATGAACTTTTTCATCATTATAAAGCAGATACAATTATTAGAATTGGCTCGTGTGGTGCATATAGAGAAGATTTAAAACTTATGGATACAATTCTAGTTAATAAAAGTTATACTGAAAGTAACTATGCTTTTACGCTAGATAATAAGCATGTAACTTCAGCACAAGGTACAAAAGAACTAAACAAAAAAATCGCTGATGTTGCTAAAAGGCTTGGTAGAAAGTTAGTTAAGGGAAATATAATCACATCAGATTGTTTCGATTGGTATATGACTGACGTTAATAAATTTTACAACAGAATGCCAAAAGACCCTAATATAGTGGCTTGCGAGATGGAAGCTTTTGCATTATTTTATATTGCAAAGATTCTTAAAAAACAAGCAGCATGTTTATTAACCGTTGTGGATTCTCACTTTAACGACGATCATGTTAGTCCAAAAGAGAGAGAAAAGTCGATGAACAATATGATAGAACTAGCTCTTGAAGGTGCACTATAAAATATCCAAATTTACAATAATTATTTGGTTATGTTAAATCCGCGAAAAGCCTGATAAATCAAGGTTGTTAACCGGTTATGTATAGCAATTTTTTGTAATTTAAATGTAATAAAACTCGCAAACTTTTGAGTATAAATTGATTTGAGTTTTCAAAGTAAAATCTGTTGCAATTGCAACAGATTTTGTTTTTTCTCATTTTTATAATAAAATCATCAAGTTGAAAAAAATGACATACAAAAAAGGAGTAACAAATGAACATAGCAGGGCTTCAAAAGCTTACAACTAAAGACTTTCCTGGCATTTTGGCATGTATTGTTTTTACAAAAGGATGCAACCTTAAATGTCCTTACTGCCAGAATTCAGAGCTAATTCCACTTGTTGGACCTGTCACAGAAAATTCGCTTACTAGTGAAGATGTGATTGAGTTTTTAAAACAAAGGAAAAACGTTCTCGATGGAATTGTTATTACTGGAGGAGAGCCGTTACTTCAAGTAGATATTAAGGACTTTCTAAAAAGTGTTAAAGAAGTCGGATACAAAATAAAACTTGATACGAACGGAACAACTCCATCGCTTCTAAAAGAATTAATTGATTCAAGTCTTATTGATTACGTTGCGATGGACATTAAAAACGATTTTGAAGGCTTTGGTAAAACGTGCGGAGTGAATAATATTAATACTAATAATATTGTTCAAAGCATTGAAATTCTTAAAGCCTCACCAATTGATTATGAATTTCGAACTACAATAGTTAAAGAATTTCATAATCAAGATTCAATTTTAAATATTTGCAAAATGATTGGTAAAGAACCAAAATACTTTTTACAAAACTTTGAAGATAGCAGTAATGTTATGAACCATGACTTACATGGTTTCACAACAGAGGAGTTACAAGAAATACAAAAACACTTTGAAAGAGAATACTCTAATTTGAAAGTTAGAGGGCTGAATTGATTGTTTAGTATTTAAAAATCAATCCAATTATCGTGGTTCAAAAAGGGTACGCCCCTATTCCTTCGGAATGAGGGACATCCCCATTTTCAAACCACTCTTACGAAGCAAAAATATAAAGTTAAATAGTATGCATCAATTTTTACGCATACTACAAAAGAAAAGGAGAACAAGAATATGAAAAGTACAGAACTAGACTATAAGAAATTAATTGAAAGTTATTTACATGTAGAGGATTGGAGAGTTAAAGAAAACTCTACTGTTACATATAGTATTGGAGGACTTATTTTAAACAACTCTGGCGCAGTTACTGCAAATTACTGGCTAAATGAAGTATATGATGAAGAAATCGCAAAAGCACATAAAAATTGCGATATTCATCTACATGACTTATCTATGCTTTCAGGCTATTGCGCTGGTTGGAGTTTAAAACAATTAATTAAAGAAGGCCTTGGAGGAGTTCCAGGGAAAATTACTTCTACACCTGCAAAGCATTTAAGTACTCTATGCAATCAAATGGTTAACTTCTTAGGAATCATGCAAAATGAATGGGCTGGTGCTCAAGCATTTTCATCATTTGATACTTATCTTGCTCCTTTTGTAAAAATAGATAATTTAACTCAAAAAGAAGTTAAACAATGCATTCAATCATTTGTTTATGGTGTTAATACTCCATCTAGATGGGGAACACAAGCTCCATTTACAAACGTTACACTAGATTGGACAGTACCTGCCGACCTTGCAAGTCAAAAAGCTATCGTTGGTGGAGAAGAAATGGACTTCACATATGGCGATTGCAAGAAAGAAATGGATATGGTTAATAAAGCATTCATCGAAGTAATGATTGAAGGTGATGCTAATGGTAGAGGATTCCAATACCCAATCCCAACATATTCAATTACAAAAGATTTTGATTGGTCAGAAACTGAAAATAATAAATTATTATTTGAAATGACAGCTAAATATGGAACACCATATTTTTCAAACTATATAAACTCAGACATGGAACCTTCAGATGTTCGTTCTATGTGTTGCAGACTTCGTCTTGACTTAAGAGAACTTCGTAAGAAGAGTGGTGGATTCTTTGGAAGCGGAGAATCTACTGGTTCTGTTGGCGTAGTTACACTTAATATTCCAAGACTTGCTTACACATCAAAATCTGAAGAAGAATTCTATGAGAAACTAGACCACATGATGGACGTTGCTGCCAGAAGCTTAAAGATTAAAAGAGATACTATTACTAAATACTTAGAAGAAGGATTATACCCTTACACAAAGAGATATTTAGGAACATTTGGAAATCACTTCTCAACAATTGGTTTAGTTGGAATGAACGAAGCTTGCTTAAATGCTTGCTGGTTAAAGAAAGATTTAACAACTAAAGAAGCTCAAGACTTCACAAAAGATGTTTTAAATCATATGAGAAACAGACTTTCTGATTATCAAGAAAAATATGGAGATCTATTCAACTTAGAGGCAACTCCAGCTGAATCAACTTCATATAGACTTGCTAAGAAAGATAAAGAATTATATCCAGAAATCATTACAGCATCAAATGATGATACACCATACTATACAAATAGTTCACATCTTCCAGTAGGATATACAGATGATATCTTCTCAGCTCTAGATATTCAAGACGAACTTCAAACACTATATACATCTGGAACAGTATTCCATGCATTCTTAGGTGAGAGACTTCCAGATTGGAAAGCTTGTGCAAACCTAGTTAGAAAGATTGCTGAAAATTACAGACTTCCATACTATACAATGTCACCAACATATTCAGTATGTTCAAATCATGGCTATATTACTGGTGAAGTATGTAAGTGCCCGGTATGCGGTAAAGAAACAGAAATTTATAGCCGTATTACAGGTTACTATAGACCAGTTAAGAACTGGAACAATGGAAAATTAAAAGAATTCCAAATGAGAAAAGAATATGTTGTTGAAACATCAAAATTAAACAAAGAAGAACCAGCTTGTAAAGTTGAAGAGCCAGCTAAGGAAACAAAAGAAATAACAAATAATGTTATCGATTTCCAAATTCCAAACGTATCAAATACTGACTCTGATGGTGCAGTATCAGAAAATGGCTTATATCTATTTGGTATGAAAACCTGCACAAATTGTGAAACAGCTAAAGAGTTTTTTGCAATGAACAAAGTAAATTATAACTACATAGATGCCGAGGATAATATTGACACATCTGTTAAATTTGGAGTAGTTCATACACCTACTTTAATAGCTGTAAATGGCGGAAATGTTCAAAAATTTGATACTTTGAATTCTATTGAAGATTACATAAAAACACAGTTTTAGGTAAAAACACTTGATTTTATGGCATGATAGTGGTAAATTAACCGGGTGCCAAGTTTTATACATTCTTAACCTAGTTGGAGAGGAGAATGAAGTATGCCTAAGAACTGTCTCGAGAACATTCACAAAATTCCGCGGCAAGAGTATCTGGAAGATGTCAATTTTAGGGTAATTCAACTTCTTATGAGATATCATGCTATGGCTGAACTTGCTAATGAAAAGATTATTAAAGGTCTTTTTGATCAAGAGTGCAGTAAAGACATGGCATCAGATTACATGATTATGATTCGTGATGGTAATATTGAACTTACTACTACTGATATTGAAGCATTTTGCACAATTATTGCAAATAGTTTTGGATACGATCCGGTTAGTTTTTGTAATCTTATTAAGTTTGAAGCTATGTACTATGAACCCTCTGATGATCCTCGTACTAATCTTCGTCGTCAGACAGTAGCTATTGGTAATATTTCTAATGAATTGAAGTAAAAATCATAAATCCCCCAGTTTTTTCTGGGGGATATTTGCGGGTATAGATTTTTTATAAATAGAAAGGACATAAAATGGATTCACTTATAAATATTTTAACACAAGCTGTAGGTGGACTTGGATATCTTGCACTGGCAAATAGCTATTTTAATAAAAAGAAGTCAGGTACTTTGCTAGTACAAATAGTAGCAAATATACTACTTGCCATTCATTTTTATTTGTTATCTGGGCTTACAGGAGCCGTTTGTGACATAATATGCTTAACGGCATATGTGCTTATATTTTTATTTGACAAATTCAAAGTTAAGAAGAAAAAGTTGCTTATATGCTTAATAATTCCTTGTGGCATAGCAATTGCGCTTCTTACATATAAGGACATTTTTTCAATATTACCGATTGCTGCATCTTGTATGGTAATTGCCTCTTTTATGACAGAGAGTCAGTTTATTGTTAGGACAGTTGGTCTTATTTCGGCAGTTTGTTGGTTAATTTATGGAATAATTTTCCAATCTTACGTGTCTATTGTGTTCGAAATAATAATTATCATTTCAACAATTGTATCCATAGTAAAAAACAAAAAAGGTGAAGAATAAACTAAAAATACCCATTAAAAGTCCATAAAAGGATTTTTGATGGTTTTTTTATTTATATTGATTTCGGCTGTATATTGCTTTTGACGATATCTTGTAACATTTTTTTAATTAAAAAAAAGCTCAAATTATGGTATAGTTAAAGGGAATATATATATTAATATTTTATAAAAAGAGGAGATAATAATGAAGAAGATTTTTTTGATATTGGCATTAATAACTCTATGCTTTGTGGTAGTTGCATGCGATGAAAATAACAATAAGCCTACACCTATTAATACGGATAAAAGTATACCTACAAACGCTCCAATTGTGAATACTACAAAAGAACCAGAAGAAACTATTACATCAAATGAAAATCAATTTGTCTTTTCAATTGGTGAAGGAGTAACAACTATTTATACTCTTAGTGGTGATGTGGTAACCGGCCATAAAGATATTGTTGAATATGAAACAGAAGAATTAGCAAAGTCGGCAGTAGAACAGTTCAACAATGAAAAAGGAGAAGACTCTAATGTTGATAGTGTAACAGCGCAAGGAAATATTCTTACAGTCATTTATAATGATAAAGAGTACTCAAAATATACACTAGAAACACTTCGTAGTGAATTTGGAGAGTAAAAGAGTTAAGGAGAAAATAATGATACCAAAAGATTATAGAACCTTAAGAATTTCAGAGCTTGAAATTGGAGCTTTGACTGAAGAAGATATACGTGATATTGTAATGACTGATGTTCGCGAAATAGAAAAAGATGTAGAAATTCCTGATACACCAGAGAAAGAAATGGTAATTATTTTGGGAGCAACACCGGGACCGATTAGAGAAAGAGTAAAAAAAGCACTAGAAGTTGTAGACAATAGACATTCAAGGACCCTTCTATTATCAGGTGGAAAAGGATGGCACAGAAGATATAGCAAAGAAAAACCAGACGATCCGCGAGATCCTGAAGAACTTGCGGAAAAGAAACGTTATTACTTAGAAATTATTAGAGAAATAATTAGTCCAGAATTATTGGGGAGAGCTCAAAACCAAAAGGAAAGGGAACTTTATCAAATCGTTAGTTCAGAACTTGAAAAAATGGGAGATCATAGGCATCGTCAAAGATATGAGGAGAGAATAGATGATAAAGATGTAGGTATGACTGAAGCAAGAATAATGGAACTGTTAATTAAATCTATGGGAGAACCAGAAGGAGTAAATATAATTCATGAACCGCTTTCGAAAACTACACCAGAAAATGCAATACACGCAGCAAAAATATTAAGGGATAGAAACTACAGGTGTAGAAGTGGTGCTGGCAAAGATGGCGAGGAAGAAATAACTAGAGTTGTTTTGGTAACTGCACCAGAACATTGTCAGAGATCAAAGCTTACTTTTAGGCGTTACTTTTCTGATGAGATGGCACCTATACGAAAAGAATATCCACACAATAACATTTCTCTTGATAACATTCAAATTCTTGCTTGTCCTAGTACAGATCCATCAAAAACGGCTTTTAGTTTAATCAAATCTGAATGTCAAAGAATGATTTCATATTCAAGAACAAGAGAAGGTGAAAATGGGAGGATACTTCTTCCAGATGTATACGATATACCACTTGTGGAGCTTGTTGGACAAGAAAAGGCAAAGAGAATTTTTGAACATATGAGTAGATTTCTCGATACAAAAAAAGAGGGACAACAAAGTGAGATAGAATAATAAGCTGGATTGAAATTAATTTAATAAAAGGAGGGGAAAACGTTGCGTGACTTAACTATTGTAGTTATTTTGATAGCAATTTTACTAGCTGTTCTATTTGAATATTATAGTAATCCGGTAAGCACGACTTTTACAACAAACGAAGCCCCTCAATATGTAGATGGTATTGTACAAGACGTTTATAATAAAGACTTTGGAATAGTTAGCAGTAATAATAGCGTTTCTTTAAAAAAATATTATTATTCATTCTTAACAAAGGAACAGAGGGACATTTATAACAAGATTGAAAGAGGATGTAAAAATTTTGAAAGTACGATACAGCTGAACGGAAGCGAATTAAATGATGTTTATACAGCTAAGCATGCGGTTGATTCTGACAACCCTAGTTTCTATTGGACGAAGGCATTTACAATTTCAACAATGAACAATAGAGTTCGTTCTATTGAGTTTAATGTTCCAAATGATGCCAAGTCAAAACTTGAAACAATTAACACAATTGCAGACGCGGTAATACAAAACTTATCTGGAAATGATGTTAATAAATTAAAAATGCTTTATGATTGGGTAGTACAGAATACTGAGTATGGTAGAGTTGAGAATGATCAAGATATTACAAGTGTATTTTTGAATAGAGTTTCAGTGTGTTCTGGATATACTAAAGCATTTCAACTTCTATGCGATAAAGCAGGAATAGACTGTACAATTGTTAGTGGTACAACTAATGATAATGAATCACATGTATGGAACATGGTTAGACTTGGGGATTATTATTATTGGGTTGATGTTACATGGGGAGACCCAACATTTGCTGATTTTACTCAACAATATACAAATTATAATTATTTTCTTGTTTCAGATTTAGACTTTTTAAATAATCATATTATTGATAAAAATGTTAGGCTTAAAGACGGAACGATTATAGTATTAGCTACGACATTCCCTGCGTGCTCAGATGATAGTTTGAATTATTATAGACTTCTTGGTTGCTATTTTGAAAAATATAATGAGGATGCAATAAGTGATTATATTATGACTTGTTTGAGGCAGGGAAATAACAATAATATTGAGTTTAAATTTGCAAACAAGCAAATTTATGATTTTTTTATTAACAAGTATTTGAGTCAAGATAATCCCTATATATTCAAGATGGCATCTAGATTTCAATCTGTATTTGGTGGAAAGATTAGAGTAGCATATAGCACAATTGAGTCAGCATACTACGTTTCTGTTTCAGTGGAATACTGAGTATAGAGATTCAATGAGTGAATTGCTATGGAGGTAAAGTAGTGAAGATTTGGAAAAAAATAATAATTGCGACACTAATCTCAATATTGCTTGGAGTCGTCAGCATCCTTATATTTGGAAAGACAACTACTTCAAAAGTAGAAATTCGAGATGGCGTGACCAATGCTGATGATTATAGTGTAGTTATTACCAACGAAAGTATTGCAGAGTGTATTAGTAAGGAAATAAAAAAGGATACTTTAATGCTAAAGTTTCGCTCGATTTCTCATGGAAAAACATCATATCAGGTTTTGCTAGATGGAGAAGAAGTATTTTATGGACATGTATATGTTTATAAATTTGGGACGATAACAAATGAGTATATTATAGGAAATGTTGATGGAGATATCGCAATTCCTATTTTAAACACAGTTTTACTTATTTATATTTTGGGCTTACTAATTAAAAGACTAATAAGTAATATGAAACAAAATATTTACCAATACAGAAACATTTATTATTTTGGTTTAGTAATATTAGTGTTCTTTTTAGCGATTAGTCAATTTGTTTTGATTTTTAATTATAATGGATTGGTAAATACGATTAATACCTTGGTTTCAATCACTGGCTTGATGTCATTCTATTTGTACCCTATAGCAGTGATAGTTTCAATCTTAATTACAATCAGTAATATTGTTCTTATAATTAAGGAAGGATTCTCAATTAGAAACATGGTTGGAGTTGTTTTAGGATTAATTCTTGCAATAACTCCATACTTACCAGATGTAATATACTCATATATTCTTCAAAACGGAATAATAGATATTTTTAATGAACAAGGAATAGCTTTATATATTTATAGATTTTTTGAGGTATCAATTTATAATGTCATAGCATATTCAAATTGCATTTTGATTGGTACAATCATTGCCACATATAGAGCTGCTAAACATATTCCAAAATTTGACAAAGATTATATAATCATTCTTGGATGTCAGATTAGAAAAGATGGCACTTTGACCAAGTTGCTTAAAGGTAGAGTAGATAGAGCGATAGACTTTTCTAAGATGCAAAAAGAAAATAGTAATAAAGATATTATATTTGTCGTTTCTGGTGGCAAAGGAAGCGACGAAGTGACTTCAGAAGCACAGGCAATGAAAAATTATTTGCTACAGTGCAAAATACCAGAAGAAAACATATTATTAGAAGATAAATCAAAGAATACTCTTGAGAATATGAAATATTCTACAGAGCTTATTAATAATAAAAATGCTAATATTGCTTATTCAACGACGAACTATCATGTGTTTAGAGCTGGTGTAGATGCTTCTGAATTTGTAAAACATGCTGAAGGCATAGGTGCAAAAACAAGAGCATATTTTTGGATTACAGCATTTATTAGGGAGTTTATTGCAACTATTCGTTCTGAAATTAAAAAACATATTCTAATGTTAATACTAATATCATTTACTACAATATGTATGATTAGTCTTCAGTATTTGGCCAATATAATGTAATAGATTTTATAAAGAAGGGAAGTGATTTTATTCCAACATATAGAAAAGTTAGAAAAGAAAAAGAGAATTATATTGGAGTTGAATTACTTCCAGAAGAAGAGAATATTTTTGAAAAACCGTGTTTTATATGTCTTGGTGGATTTCCTAATTTGCAAAACAATAATGGTGTTTTAACACAAGGAATGAAAATGGCAAGAGTTTGTACAAGTGGTGATTCAGCATCAAAAGTTTTGATTCAGGATATGGATGTCAATTTTTTGACACATGATAAAGAAGGAGATGACATTTCTAAAGATATTTCTAAATCTTTAGAAATGATTTTACAGCGAAATCCTAGCATCCATGAATTGAGAAGATTATTTAGAAATATAAACATTATGTGTTATTGTAATGGTGATTTGAGAGTTAATGAAGCTATTTCAAAAATAAAAGGCTCACTCAAAGACAAAGGATATTCAGAAGCAGAAATAGAAAGTTTGCTTAAAGAAATAGTTGTTTTTTCTTTTGCAAAACAATCTGAGTTTAATCCGGCTGTCACCTCCTTTACATTTATTGATGTTAATGATGTTGAGGCAGGGGTTTCTCAAGAATTGATACAAAATGTAGCTAATTCAAAATCAAAAGAAAATCCAGAAGGAATTACAGTAGTAAGTAATGATAATCATTCAACTATTCTATTTGCTGGTAATGGAGAACATACCATAAAATATATGAATAAAGAAGGTACAGTTTCATGCTTAATAGCTGATCTCGTAACAAGTGCAATTGAAGAATCAAGAAATAGTAATCAAAAAAGAGAGAAGTCTACTGAAACCAAAGATTATTTAGCAGAATTGCATGGTATGCTTCAAAGAATTGAAAATGGTGAGAACACAGAAACTCTTATGGAAGAAATCGAAGGGAGAGTTTATTTAGGCTTACACCATGCAAATGAAGGTGAATTGCTACTTAACTCCGAGGCTGACAGAGTTGCTAAAAAACTTCTGATTTTAGAATTACCAGAGGATAACGAAAGAGTAGAAAATTATAAAAAAGATAGATCAAAACTTATTAAGTCAGCGGCGTCATTTCTTACAAAAGATCAACTTGAATATATATTAAACCCTAAATCTACAGTTACATCTCAAAAGGATTTTTCAGATAACAACAGGGCTCAACTTATTGAATTATTTCAGTCATTTTCGGAAATAAAAAAAGCAAAACATGTTAGTGTTAGAGATAAAGTACAATTTATGATTCCACATGGAATGGATGCAAATGATCCAAATGTAATGCTTATAGAAGATATGATTGATAGACAAGAAGAGAAGGCTAGTAGCTATAATAAAGATATGGACGAGATTCAACATATTAGCGAGGTCGTAAACGGTATTGTATCAAGACTTGTTAGTATTTGTCCGTCTGATGTTTTAGCAAAAATCGCAATCAAGTATGACCCGTCAATAAAGAATCAGTATGAATACTTAGCTGAAAAGGAAGAAAGGGAATAAGATAAAGTTATTCTTTAATTTCATAATGGTTAAAATTATGTTACAAATATGGAAGAATAGGTTCACTATATATATAATTATCACATGAAAGCTGGCGATATCGCCTGATAATATAGAAAGAAGGTATAATTATGGATTATAATAATGACCCACAAGGAAACAATAATCAAAATCCGAATATGGGCTACAACCCTAATAATGTAGGATATCAAAGCCAACCAAATAGTTTTGGTACAGGAGAGCCAGTGTATCAAACTCAACCAGTTAATAATTCTTTTGATGGTAATACATACCAAGAACCAAATTTTGACAACAATATTCCAAACAATAGTAATCCAGAAGAAAAGAGAAAAAGTACAGGATTTGCAATTGCATCGCTAGTACTTGGTATATTGTCAATTGTGTTTATTTGTTGTTGCATTCCATGGCTAAATTTAATACTTGCAGTACTTGCAATTGTATTTGCTATTATAGACAAGAATAAGCCTACGAAAACTGGTGTATCTACTGGTGGTTTAGTTTGTGGTATTATTGGGCTACTTATTTCATTAGTCTTGATGTTGTTCTCTGGAGTACTTTTTACAGGTTTGAGAGACGCTATCAGAAGTGCTGGATATGATATCGAAGATTTCGAAGATATGAATGATGTTGAATTTGACGAATTTATGAGAAAACTTACTGAAAGCTTTAATAGATAATACACATTAGATACTAATTGAGTGCTTATTGCGGAAGGAATTTATCAAATGTTAGGACTAACAGAGTGCTTTTATAGAAGGAATTTTGGTGTTATTTGCCCTTATTGTGGAGGAACAAGATTTATTTTTTATTTTCTAAAGTTAGACTTTGTAAAGTCATTTAGATATCATCCAACTTCTTTTGTGTTTCTAATATTTGTAATAATCTCTACAACAGTATTTATAGTGGATAAAATTAGAAAAAAGCCTAATAGGATTACGATAAAATATGTTGTGATTTCGCTAAGTGTGTATCTGGTAGCAACAATTATTCAGTATATTATAAGGTTATATTTGATGGCTAACAATATACATAATCCATTTATCGAAATTAATATTTGAACTATTAGAGAATAATTTATGGCAACCATTTATGTGGTTGCCTTTTTATTGTGTTGGAAGATTGACTAAATTGTGTTAAAATAATTTTGAAATGGGGGCAAAGTCAAAATGATTGATAAATTTGACAAAATAGAGTGGAATGATAAAACATATGATGCTTTTTTACATTATTTAATTAAGCTTGAAGACGAAGAATATAGAAAATTCCACAGTTCTCTTGTTCAAAACACAAGATATAAAATAATAGGAATTAGAGTTCCCACACTTAGAAAAATAGCAAGTGGAATTGCCAAGACTAATATTGAAGATTTTTTGGATTGTGCTGGCGACACATACTATGAGGAAGTTTTTATTCAAGGTATTGTTATATCATATATAAAAGATGAAAAATCATTTTATTCTCATATGAAAAAGTATGTTAAGAAGATTGATAATTGGGCTCTTTGTGATTCCTTTTGCAATTCCATAAAAATAGTTAAAGATTATGAAGGAAAATATTTTAAAGAGGCCATGAAACTTGCTCTTGATAAGGATGAATTTGTATCTAGAGCAGGAATTGTTATTATACTAAATCACTTTATTGATAGGAATAATCTAAATCGCATATTCGATATGTTAAATCAAATGAAGAGTGATAAATTCTATGTAAATATGGCCCAAGCTTGGCTTATTAGCGAAATGTACATTAAATATCCTGGTATGACTAAGGAATTTTTAAAGAGCAATAATTTGAATGATTTTACTCAAAACAAAGCAATTAGCAAAATTAAAGAATCATTTAGAGCAAATGAAGAAGAGAAGAAATTATTGAATGATTTTAAACGAAATAGAGAAGAAAAAAGTGATAAAACGATTGAATCTCGTAAAAAAGAAAGAGAAAAGTAATCGTTTGTGAATTGGAGATTAGAAATGGATTTTACTTATTCAAGAAAAATGAATTATTATGAAACGGATATGATGGGAATTGTCCATCATTCTAACTACATTAGATTTTTAGAAGAGGCAAGGTGTGCTTTACTAGAGACATGTGGAATACCTATGTCATATATTGAGGATAAAGGGTTTACTATTCCTACGATAGAAGTAAATTGTAAGTATAAGACACCTGTAACTCAAGGGGACATTATAGCAATTGGTGTTAGAGTGAAAGAGTTTAATGGTGTAAGAATGACTATAGAATATGATGTTAAAAATTCTAAAACGGGAGAGACAGTAATAGAAGCATATACCAAACATTGCTTCACTAATAAAGAATTAAAACCTATTAATATAAAGAAGTATGATGAAGAGATAGACACAAAATTTATGGAAATGATGAGCTAAAAGAAAGAGCCACCCTTATTATAGGGCGGCTTATATTTATTCTCTTATAGTGAACTCTTGGCTAAACCTATGAATATCCTGAGAGCATTCCCAGTAATTCTGCACAACAAACTGATATACTTTGCGATTGTATTTTTCTACCATAGTACTATTTCTGATTCCAATATAATACAAAAAGATTGTAAAGCATTCTCTTTTTGAAACAATGGCGATGTACTGACCAGGTTCTTTTAACCGATTAGCTAATTCCTTAAGAGTAGAATCAGAAAGTCCAAGCTCAGGAAGTACTTTAAGGCAAAACTGTGTTGTTCTTACGGTTTCATCTAAGAAGTCGATGTCGTACATTATATTGCCTCCTTAGCTTTTGTAATATGTTAGTGAAGTACTTTGCAATTAATCACATGACTTAACCATTTCTTTCAATCGCAGTATTACACATCTTTATGATGCTTTCCTTTGAAACTGCTCTGGCGAAAAATCGACCGTTATGGCAAAAAGTTGCATCATTTATCCCAGACACCTCAGGTAGTGTTGTCATAAGTCCAGCCCATTCTTTAGGGAAAGAGACTCTTTGACTAAATCTTTCTTTGATACTAGGAGGAACACACTGTGCTGCATACCCACCAGAGGGATACTTAAAAATGACAAAGTCAATTTGTGCTTCATGTGATTCATTTAGTGAAATTATGGGGTAAAGCCATGGAAACGTTTCGGAAGGAATCTCTAATATCCTTGTTGATGGGTTTTCAAAATATTTGTGAAGTACATAATAGGATCCACATATTCCTCGAATTTGGCAAACTATTAATTGACGCAAAATGGACTTTGTTACATTAAGTGCTTCTTCAAAACAAGTATAGTATTTTGATAAATCATTATCGTTCCAGCTAAGAGCAAAAGAAGCAATAAATCCAAGTGGAGTATGATTTGAAGTAAGGCCATTGTTAATCTTGTCTATTTCTTGAATTACTTTTTCATCAACAGAATCAAAAATCATACTAATTTCATCATCAGAGATTTCGTAATTGTCTAATTCGGATGAATACAATTTGATTATATCTATCCCATAAAGTTTCCAAAAGAGGCCAGCGCTAGAATATGGAACATTATTATCTCTTCGATTAATATCATCAAATTGCATAAAATAATCATCAACATCAACTACGATATCACACATGGAAAGGTCTTCTTTATTTCTTGAACGCATAACCCGAACAAATTTCTCTGGGTGTAGTAGGCAAAATAGGGCTACTGCTACAATACTATCTTCACGAAAAGGACCGGGGTGAATTCCGATTAGTAGCATTTCATTAGAATAGTCCCGATGTTTGCTTGAAACCGAAATTTTTCGTTTCATTAGAATAACCTCCTTATTTTTTTCACTGGAATTATATCACGAAAATTAACATAATTCAATTGAATAGTATCTTATTTATGATATAATTACTGCAGGAGAAGGAAAAGAAATGAATAGCATGTTACTTAACATAAAAGATGCGGCAGATGTAATTAAAGAAGGCGGTATTGTTCTTTTTCCAACAGAAACAGTGTATGGAATAGGAGCAAATGCTTTAAATGATGATGCAGTGAAAAAAATATTTATAGCTAAAGGAAGAGCGCAAGACAATCCTCTTATACTTCATATTTCTGACATGGAAATGCTAGATCAGGTGGCTGAAAACATTTCCGAAATGGAGTATAAGCTAATGGATGCTTTTTGGCCGGGACCATTTACTATTATATTAAATAAAAAGCCAGGAGTTGCAAACATTGCAACATGTGGTGGTGATACAGTAGGAGTGAGAATGCCAAGCAATAAAATTGCACATGACTTAATTAAAGAGTCGAGAGTTCCAATTGCGGCACCAAGTGCTAATATATCTGGCAAACCTAGTGGAACAAAGCTAGAAGATATATTTGATGAGCTTAAGGACCGAGTTGATTATATAATTAATGGTGGAGAGACAGATATTGGAATTGAGTCAACTGTTGTTAGAGTAATTGGCGATGAAGTAAAAATACTAAGACCTGGTAAAATTACAAAAGAAGACATAGAACAAATTATTTCTCATGTTGAGATAGACAAGAATGTTATGGGAGAAATCTCAAGTACGGAAAAGGTACTATCTCCAGGAATGAAGTATAGGCACTATGCTCCAAAGACGCACTGTAAGCTAGTTTATAGTAAAGATTATGAAAAAATGAAAAAAGCCATTTTAGATTTGGCAAACGATAAAGATAAGAAAAATGTTTTGATTTTAGCATATACGGAAGATTTAGATAATTATAATGATTATCAGTGTATAGATATCGGAAGTAAATATAATTTAGATGAAGTATCACATAAGATTTTTTCTTCACTAAGAATGATAGATGATTATAAGGCGGATTTGGCGATTATTGAAGGAATGCCACTTGATGGTTTAGGTCTAGCAATTATGAATAGACTAATTAGGGCATGTGAACATGATTATGAAGAAATAAAATAAATAAAATCGGAGGATAATATGAACTTCAACAAAATGATACCAGAATTATCTGTTTCAAATTTAGAAAAAAGCCTAACATTTTACAAGTTAATAGGTTTTAAGATTGAATATGAAAGACCAGAAGACAAATTTGTTTTTATTTCACTTGATGAAATACAGTTTATGTTACAAGAGATATCAAAAGATGGTAAATGGGATATTGCACCGCTTACATATCCTTTTGGTAATGGAATAAATTTCCAACTTGAAGTAGATAATGTTGAGAGAATATATGAAACACTAAAGAGTAACAACTACAATATTGCTTTTGAAATGGAAGAAAATTGGTATAGGCAAGACGATAAATTACTTGGAAATAAGGAATTCCTTGTTCAAGATCCAGATGGGTATTTAATTAGACTTTCGGAAGACTTAGGAGAAAGAGAACTTAATACTAATTACTAAAAGATGATATATTAGAATTCTATTTTTTCACAGAAAGGAGCTACCAATGGACTTTATTGTAAAAAAAGAGATTGACGTAGATGATTTTATAAGCATTAGAAATGAACTAGGCTGGAATGATATTCCAAAAGACCTTGTAGAAAAAGCAATTGTTGGCTCTATGCAAAATGTAAGTGTGTTTGATAATGATAAATGCATTGGCATTGGTAGAATAGTGGGGGATAATGCATTAAAAGGAATGCTTACAGATATCATGGTTAAAAAAGAATACTGGCACATGGGAGTAGGAAAATTAATTGTTACAACTTTAATTAAAAATTTAACAGATAGTATTAAAGGTGGACACTGCTTTCAACTAGAAGCTAGCCCTACATCAGGAAATAGGGACTTCTATATAAAATGTGGGATGAAATATAAGCCTGAAAACCAAGATGGAGTATATTTGTGGATAAGAAAATAGAGGTGGAAGTATGGAATTAAAAGATAAGTTTATAAAAGACTTCCCAATTCCAGTTGGTAATAATAAAGCTCCATATATTATTTTATTTGATGCATACACTGGGCAAGGAAAAAGCTTCGTTTCAAAAATGATTTCTAAATATGACCAGTCTATAATATTAAATAATGATGAAGTTAGAAGTTGGTTAAACGATTATAGCGATCAAAGCAATTTAAGAAATGAATTACAAAAGTATCGTTTAGAACTACTGCTTAAGAATAATAATAGTTGCATAATGGATAGCTGTTTTTGCCATAATTGGAAAGATAAAAAAGAGTATTATGATAAATTAGGTTATAAGTATTATATTATTAGATTAAATTGTAGAGAAGAGATTGTAAAAGAAAGAATCATGGCTAGAGTAAAAGATGATGATAATTACTCTGAAGCAAGTTTTAATGATTATTTATGGATGAAAAACAACGTGCCTCATGTTGATGATGATTTAATTGATTTTGTAGTTGATACTGAAAAAGATGTTGAATCACAGATTATTAAAATAGTAGAAAAAATAAAGCAGAATAATTCCTCAATTAATCTATAAACGTTTATTGGAGAGGAGATAGTATTATGGATATATGGGAAGAAATGTATTTAAAGGCCAAAGAACAATATCATCCTGAAGATATATCACCATTTATACAGGCACATCATGTGGTAGCTGCTGTTCAAAGTGAAAGTGGCAAAATATTTACAGGCTTTTGTATAGAAGGTGCAAGTGGGGTTATGAACCTTTGTGCAGAAAGAGTTGCTGCGCTTAATATGTATATAAATACTGGTGAAACTGTGATAAAAAGAATGATAGCTTTTAGAAATGAACCTCCTAAGGTTAATGGTGGAATGCCTTGTGGTGCATGTAGAGAATTTTTAATGCAATTATCTTACGAAAATAGAAACATGGAAATATTAACAGACTACGAAAGTAGAAAGGTAGTTTTATTAAAAGATTTAGTTCCAAACTGGTGGGGCGATAAGAGATATATTAATGAATAAATAGTATTGGGAGGTATTCGTAGATGAATGAGTATATGAAAATTGATAATGTTAAAGAGATTAAAAGATAAGATGAGCTTTTAGATGTTGAATTGTGATAGAAAAATGATTTTAACATATATGATTTACATAGACTGATTGACAGCGTTAGCTACAATTTGGACATAAGAGGAGATATAAATGAAAGTAAGAAGATTTAATATTAATAATGATTTAGAAAGATTAGAAGAATTCTTAAGAAACCAATATTTTGAAAACAAAAATATGACTTCTTGGCTTCCAGAAAGGTTACATGATGGCATCTATAGAATGGATACGCAACTTACAGATAAAGGAAAAGAAAAGTCGAGTGATTACTTTTATATATGGGAAGAAAATGAGGAAATTGTTGGGTGCATTTTAACAGATTCAGATACTGTACATATATTTATAAAAAATGGTTTTGAAGAACTATATGAAGATATGGTTAAATATGCTGAAGAAAATTGCAGACCATTGTTCGATATTAATGATGACGGAACTATTGATTTTTGCGTTGTTTTGCACGATAGTTTGCAAAGTAGAGTTGAGGTTTTAAAAAAATTAGGATATGAAAAGCAAGATGAAGAGGACTATGATAATTATGTTTATCCTCAAAAAATAGATGTATCTATTAATTTGCCTGATGGTTATAGATTAGTTTATGGTGATGAATATACAAATGAAGTAAATAAATGGAGCGCTTGCAATATGGGATTTCACCCAGAACTTGAAAGCCCAGATTATAAAAATGTAATGAACCCTTATGAGTCGAGAAAGAAATCTTCAATGTACAAAGATAGCTTTGAGAGCCTAGTAATTGATGAAAAAAGTGGTGAGAATAATAATGTTTGTTCATATAGCTTTGTATATGTTGATAAAAAATCAAAAACGGCATTCGTTGAACCTGTGAGTACAAGGGAAAAGTATAGACGTATTGGTATTGGAACAGCTATGATGCATGGCGTTATGATAAAGTGCAAGGAGTTAGGGATTGAAAAATGCTATGTTAATTCTTATGATTGGAGAAGAAAGTTTTATAATGCCGCAGGCTTCATAACAGAAGATTCAATAGGACTTTGGATTAAAAAAATTAAATAATAAGTACCTAATGAAAGAGTTTGTACATTCTTATAGTCAGTTGGCATTTCATTTGTTACATTGGCATAGGCGGTAAATTTAATAAGAAAGCGGTGAATATATGTCAAAGTTAAGAGATTTATATGATAAATATAGTAATAAAACAGATAAAACATATCGTAAAGGGGACAAAATTCCTGATGGATATTACCCTATGGTTGTTATGGTAGTAATTAGAAATTCTAAAGGTGAGTTTTTAATGCAAAAAAGAGTTGAATCCAAGGGTGGAGATTGGGGTGTAACTGGCGGACATCCAAAATCTGGCGAGACTCCTATTGAAGGA
>JAEEGL011458577.1_pt1 | contig 28102 bp, 24 predicted proteins | sample 9134231 | NCBI WGS metagenome assembly JAEEGL01 (sample SAMN16246548, study PRJNA631951) | gut metagenome | biome: gut microbiome; feature: rumen; material: fiber-attached | host: Bos | place: Iran: Karaj | collected 2018-10
AAAGGTAATGGCAATACACTCCCGTCGAGTAGTCATGCTACAAGAAAAAAATTAAAAGTCCACAGTATCTGAATGTATTATGGCACAGTTATTAAAAAGAAAGGAACGTATGTTAATTAGCTTCTGAATTAATCATACAAGGTAAAAAATGAAAAAACTGGATTTTCCTAATCGCATTACGATAGAGCTAACAAACAATTGCAACGTTTTATGTACATTTTGTAACAGAAATAAAATTGATATGGAGATAGGATACATGGATGATTCGCTATTCAAAAAAATAATAGACGAAGCATCGCTCCATTTACCAGTAAAAATAGTTCCTTTTTTTAGAGGAGAACCATTGATGCATCCTCATATTTGTGAATTAATTAAATATGCAAAGGAAAGAGGATTAGGACCAATCCAAATAGCTTCAAATGCTCTTTTGCTTGAAGATGAGATGCAAGACAAACTGATAGAATCAGGTGTTGACTATGTTTCCTTTAGTTTAGATACTACAGATGCTAATTTATATAGATGTTCTAGATTAAGAGGAGATTTAAATATTAGTAGATCAAATGTAGTTTCTTTTTCTAAGAAATGTAAAAAAAGAAGAAGTAATGGTGATTATGCACCTATAATTCAGGTATCTACTATTAACTTACCGGAGTATATGGAAACTCAAAAAGAGTTTATAGACTATTGGAAACAGTATGTAGATGTTGTAAGAGTTTATGAGCAACATGATGAAAGAGGAAGGCTAGTAGACGAAGAACTTAGAAAAAAACTGGATGTTTTTGATTCAAGAAAGCCGTGTAGAAAAGTATTTACCGATATGATTATCTATTGGGATGGCAGACTAGCATTATGTAATTATGATTGGGATGAAAGTAGAAATATTGGAAATGTATCCAAGATGAGCATTGAAGAGGCTTGGAATTCGCCAGAATATAATAAGATTCGGGAAAAGCATATTAGTGGAATTTTTGGTGATGAGATATGCGCAGAATGCCACCATTGGAAAATAGATTATATGGATAATGGCTATCTAGGCAAGTCTTATGTAAACAATCATCAAGAAATAAGAAAGACTGAATAGGAAGATGATTTTTTTTCGGATTGTTAAAAAATTTAATATCATATTATCAAAACATCAAAAAATCAGAGTTATAGAATTATTTGCTATGATGGTTATAGGTGGATTTATGGAGATGCTTTCAGTATCTTTGATAATTCCGTTTGTTCAAGCTATTATGAATCCAGAGGCAATAATGAGTAATTCTTACGCAAAGAGAATTATGGTTTTTTTCCGTTTAGAGTCGTTTCAGGCATTTATATTAGTTTTAACATTGTCTATGGCGACTTTGTATTTTATAAAAAATGCTTTTCTAGTTTTTCAAGTGACTATACAAGAGAAATTTGTTCAAAACAACCAATTTGCATTTCAAAAGAATATGCTACATGCTTTTTTGAGCAAGCCTTACGAGTATTATTTATCCGCTAATTCTGGAGAGATTATGAGGATAGTATTGACTGATACCACAGCAGCTTTTTCTACTTTGACTACAATTCTTTCTTTTTTGTCTGAAATGGTTGTAGCTGTTATTCTTTCTATAACTGTTTTAATTATTTCTCCATTAATAACCATAGTTATGACAGCAATTTTGATGCTGACAGTATTGATAATTTATTTGCTATCTCATAACATAATCAAGAATGCTGGAAAAAGGTATCAAGTTGTTATGGGAGAAATGTTTTCAATACTCGTTCAGGCATTAAATGGTATAAAAGAAGTAAAGCTGATGAGAAAAGAAAAATTTTTTGAGAATAAATTTGAAACAGATGGTAGAGAACTAATTCAATCTGCATATATTAATAAAATGGCGACTATTCTTCCGCGTAATATGATAGAAGCGATGGCTATGTGTAGCTTTTTTATTTTGCTTGCATTTATGATATTTAAGGGGACTGAATTGGAAGTATTGATTCCTACTATATCGGCGATCGCTATGGCTTCAGTGCGATTATTGCCTTGTGTGAATCGAGTATCTACATCGTTCTCTCAACTTACTTATAGTGAGCCATCAGTAGATCGGCTTCTAGAAAATATAGAGTATTTAAATGATATTTCCGACGCAAATGATCATAATCATCATAAATTCGAGAATAAGATTATTAGTTTTGATAGAGACATTATAGCTCAAAACATTTATTACAAATATCCAACTGCTGCGAATAGCATATTTGAAAATGTTATGTTAGAAATAAAAAAGGGTCAATCGGTGGGGATTATAGGAACATCAGGAACTGGAAAAACAACATTAGTAGATATAATGCTTGGGCTTTTACAACCATATAAAGGTCGTATTCTTGTGGATGGTATTGATATTTTTACAGATATGGAAGGTTGGCTAAAAAAAGTGGGATATATACCTCAATCGATTTTTTTGCTTGATGGAACTATTAGAGAAAATGTAGCATTCGGAGTAGACGAGGATGATATTGATGATAACAAGGTTATGAAAGCTCTAAAAGAAGCATCGTTGGAAAAATATATTGACGATCTTCCGGATGGAATAGATACTCAGGTTGGAGAAAGGGGAATTCGATTATCTGGTGGTCAAAAACAAAGAATAGGTATTGCACGTGCTTTATATAATAATCCAGAGATTTTGTTTTTTGACGAAGCAACTTCCGCATTAGACAACGAGACAGAAGAAGCAATAATGGATTCTATTAATAGTCTTAAGGGCCTTAAAACTATGATAATTATTGCCCATAGATTATCCACTATAGAAAAGTGCGATATTGTTTATAGAGTAGAAGCTGGAAATATAATTAGAGAAAGATAGAATTCTTAGAAATAGCGCCAATATATTAGTAATATTATTTCGACCTAGTTTTAAGGTGGATTACTAATTACAGTTTGGTTAGTTTCTTACGTTGTTTTAAACGCAAAAACATATTGAGTATGACAAATCAATTTTCTTTGGCTTTATGTGGTTTGGATATCGTATTTTTATGTTTCAATGTGAATTGTGGACGAGACTGACGGCGTTTTTGGTATTTTTGCAATATCCTCTTCTCGTTGGATTAGCTAATGAATATAAAGGCTAACCGATATAATATTGAGCTAGAATTATAACTATTAGAATACTGATATTACGATTGAAACAAAGGAAAAAAGTATGGTTAGAGAAGATAAAAAAAGCGACATCCGAATTAATGCAAAAAAGATATTAAGGTATTTGATAATATTCTTTTTATCACTTTTATCAATCTATTTTTTATGCGATGGAGATAGAGAACTATATGCTGTGCCGAAGGATGTAGGGTTTTATAAAGGAGTTTTCTTTTTCCTAATTCTTGTTTTTGTTTTACGAAAAGTATCAATTAAGTCGTACGAAGTGTGGGCTTCTCTGCTGGTGGGACTTGCAATTGTTTTTTTGTATTTAAGACTTAATAACATTAATTCTACAACTTATGGTGAAGACTTCTTTAGAGTTGTTTTGTTTATCAGACTATCTACTGTTTTATTCGTATCTTTGATGGTCGATTCCGTCAAAAATTTCAAGATGATTATAAAAAAGGCAAATGTGTTATGGTTTGTATATGTCATATTTGCTGTTTACGCTTTTATCTCTCGAAAAAATGCTTTTCCAATTATCATTCCCGCATTTGCTTTGCTGACAACTTATATTGATAACGAGGACAGAAAGCATGTTTTTGATTTGTTTTCGCTAGCATACTATTCGGTATTCTTGTATATGTCTTTCCTATCGTTTGTGTTTTATAAGGATGTATATGCTCCCTCGGGGAGATTTGTCGGAGCATTTTTAAGTGAGGGCACCGGAGGCAGTTTTTGTGGTGGGGCATTCATCGTAGGATTATATTTTGTCGCTCGATTCTATTTTTCATATAAAAAGAAATGGTATAATCTTGTTATTTCGCTCATTTTATTGGCATTAACGATATATCCTAATTTGAGAATAGCATCCCGATCTTGTGAAGCAGGAGTTTTATTGGCGATATTTGGGTTCTTCATGTTTGTTATAGGAAAGAAGGATAAAAAATCCGTATTGATTCGGGTTCTATCTGCTTCTATTGTAGCTGCAGTACTTGTATTAATTGTAGTTTTAATTGCCTCTAATGCTAACAAGCAGATACAGGCGGGTATATATAATGCAGAAGAACACAGTTATCTTTATAATCATATTTCTTTTTTAATGAATCCTGCTTACCGTTCGGGCTATTTTGGCGATGATTCCATTTTGAATGCACTTGATTCGTTTTCTTCTGAAAGACTAAAAATATGGGATGCGTCGCTAAAATTGGTTGAACCATTTGGCAAAGAGTTTAATGGAATATATATTGAATGGAATGATTGGGGAGGATGTTCTTCACCTCATTCATTCTTCATATGGATGTTGGTTTCATATGGCGGTATATGTGGAGTTTTCTTGTTTTCGTGGTATATAGGTACAATTGTGTTAGGTATTAAACGAAGTCTTCATTCTGATATATCCGGAGTATTACCTTTGCTTTGGTTTTTATTCTGCGTTGGCCCTTTTGGCGGACTTACGATGTATTGGAACGCGCCAATCGCGACAATATTGTGTCTTGTTCAATATTCAATATGTTTTCAGTCTGAGAGAAATGAAGACGAATGTCATAAATGTATTCTGAATAAAAAACTGAATAAAGTATTTAAAAAGGTATTTGAGTTTATTAAGTGCTCGGCACGTAAGCTTTACTTGTTCTTGCCTACTTTTGTGATGACATTTTTTCTGATTAAGGTTAATGAGAGCCAATATCAAGTTGAAAAAGATTATTGTTTCTATATTGCTGCTATTGCGTTTATAATTTCATTCTTGATTCTTGCAGGAGTAAATCTAAAGGATAGATTAACATTTGATTTTCTTCTTGTTGGTGTTGCTGGCTTTGTTTTATATAAGGTACTAAAAAATATTGGACCGGAAACTTATGGGGAGTTTTTCTACAAGGTAGTTTTAGCGCATGCTATGATGTGGATAGTATTCGGATTTGCTATTTTTGCGATAATTAGAAACAATGGTATTAAGTGTATTGTTGATGCAATTAAGACTCCTTTCTTTTGGCTTTCATTTGTTTTGGCTGTAGTTTGGGTAATTATTAATAAGTCATTCTCGCCTTTGATTTGTCCAATTGCTTTAATATATATGCTTTCCATAGATAGAAAAAAATGGATACAGTTTACAGATACATTTGTTGCCAGCTTTTATATTTCGTTTGCTGTTTTATTTATTAGATCTTTGTTTTATATGCCTAATGGATATGATGAGTCAGGGAGATATATAGGACTGTTTTTGAACAATTCGAAACTTGGCGCATTATGTTCCATGGCAATAATATGTTCCATTTATTTCTATATTCGGACTATTCATTCTTCGATTATAAGGAAATACAAAATAATCAATTATGTTTCAATATTTTTTATGCTTGTTTTCGCGACTTATGCATTTCTTATCGTTAGAGGAAGAACGGGAGAACTCGGACTAGTTCTAGGAATTATTGCGGCAATTGTTTTTTTACATAGGAAAGAGAAGAAGAGAGAGACTCTTATTAGATTCGGTATTATGCTTATAGTATCGATAGTTGTGTTATTATCTGGTGTTTTACTGGCTAATGTTTTACAATCTAAGATAAAAAAAGGAGAAATTGAAGCAACGGATCTTTCCTACACTATGGCGCATATTGCAGCTTTTGCAAACAAGGATAGTACCCGTGGATTATTCGAAGCTAACACTTTGGCTAATTCATTGGATGAGTTATCAGCTCAGAGGTTATCAACGTGGAAGGAATTGGGAACTCAGATTATACCATTTGGACATATAGAGGAGCCTGACACTGCAACACATTCTACATACCTGTTTTGGCTGGTTCAATATGGAATGTATCCTGGAATGTATGTAATAGTTTGGTTTATTTCATTTATTGCTATTTCTATTATTTTAGTAATAAAAAAGGAAAAAACTGTATATTTGTCTTTACTATGGGTTTGCTTTTACGCCGGAGTTTTTCTAACTTCCAATGAGTATTGGAATTCTGTTGGAGCATTTATGCTTTTGGTTTTGTCGTATCCTCTTCTGTATTTTTGGAAGAGGAAAGATATAAAGGAATCCTGAGTGTGATTAATTGGTGAGGATTTTGTTTTGGAAAGAAAAACCGGATTAAGATATTTATATAGGTTTGTAAGTTCAATGCTTTTAACTCTACTAGCAACTGTTTCTTTTGAAATGGTTTGGTATATGTTTGTCTCAGTTAACAACCAGACCGGCCATTTGTTGGGTATTGCCAACTTGGCAATGGCAGCGGGAACTTATGCGGTAATTTTCTATATATTCTGCCGCTTTATGGGCGCATATAAGATAGGAGTAGAAAGAAAATCAAAAATATCAGCAAGCGTAGCGCTGGCGGTTTTTGCTACAGATTTTATAGAGATATTTGTTTCGATGGCGATTACGGGACAGTTTAGATTCGGCCTTCAGTTTGCATGGAGATATCTTCTTTTAGCGCTTGTTCAAGCAATTGTATTGGCTTTATTGATAATATTTTTAACAAGCCTATATCGTGTAATCATTCCACCAATCAAACTTCTTGAAATAGTTGGAAGCAATGAGCATGAACTGACATATAAAATTAACGGAATAAGATATAAATACCATGTCGAGAAGACGATTTCATATGAGACACCTCTCGAAGAAATGGAAAAGTGTATTGAACAGAGCGAAGCAGTTTTGATAAATGACATTCCTGCAATTAGCAAAAATCAAATAATTAAATTATGCTTTAGAATGAATAAGAGGGTATATGTGGTTCCTAAGATTTCAGACATTTTATTAAAAGCTTCGGATGATTTAAATCTAGTCGATACCCCTCTTTTTCTATGCAGAAATAATGGTATGCGCGGATTACAAAAGGCTGTTAAAAGAGTGTTGGATTTAATCTTGAGTGTTCTGGCGTTGATAGTGCTGAGCCCGATTTTCTTAATTACAGCAGTTGCAATAAAGATTGAAGATGGTGGTCCAGTTTTTTATCGTCAAGAGAGAGTAACTCTTAATGATAAACGTTTTATGATTCTTAAGTTCCGATCGATGATTGTTGATGCTGAAAAAGATGGAAAGCCCCACCCAGCAGGTGAAAAAGACGATAGAATTACGCGGGTTGGAAGAATAATTAGGGCGTGCAGAATAGATGAATTGCCTCAGCTAATTAATATAATCAAGGGCGAAATGAGTATTGTTGGTCCGAGACCTGAAAGATGGGAACATGTAGAAAAATACTCAGCTGAGATACCGGAGTTTTCACTTAGGCATAAGGTTAAAGGTGGCCTTACGGGTTATGCTCAGGTATACGGAAAATATAATACAAGTGCTTTGGATAAATTAAAGCTAGATCTTCATTATATAGCCAATTACTCTTTGATTATGGATGTTCAAATTATATTTGAAACTATAAAAATTCTTTTTATAAAAGAAAGCACAGAGGGGTTTGAAGAAAAAATGATTAAAGAAATCCAAAAATAATGGATTTAGGATACTAAGATATGGGAGAGGACCATTTCTGTCAAACTTCGTCCAATAAGGTGTTTATGTGGAGGGTGTATTACTAAATATGACTCTAAAAGAAAAATGTTATATAATTGAATTTGCTGAGCGTGGTGATGAACGGGGAAATCTTGTGGTTGTTGAAGGCGGGCAGGATATCCCTTTTTCAATAAAGCGAGTGTTTTATATCTATGACTCTGATGATACCGTAGTTAGAGGACAACATGCCAATAGGGATTCAGAATTTGTTTTGGTTAATGTAGCCGGAAAGAGTAAGGTGCGCATAACTGATGGAAAAGAGGAATTTATTGTCAGTTTGGACCGCCCGCGTACTGGCGTGTATATCCCTAAAATGGTTTGGAAGGAAATGTATGAGTTTTCATCGGATTCCGTGTTATTGGTTCTTGCCAACACACATTATGATGGAAATGAATATATTCGTGATTATCAGGAATACTTGAGGGAGATGGGAATTGATTAATCTTTGTACATGCTTTGATCAAAACTACCTGGATAAGGGCTTGGCATTATACAGTTCGCTCAGACGACACAGCAGAGACTTTGTGTTGTATGTTTGTTGTTTTGATGAGATAACAAAAAAGATTCTTGATGAAATTACCAAAGATGACTTTATATCAGTAAGTATTGAAGAAGTAGAAAACTATACTTCCGGTCTCAAAGAATGCAGGTCTAATCGCAGTAGGGCAGAATACTGTTGGACTTGCACGGCACCTATAATCAATTACATAATCCACAAGTTCAACTTGGATGAGTGTACATATATTGACGCAGATCTATATTATTATGCAGATCCTGCGATTCTGAATGATGAAATACATGAAGCAAAGGGTGATGTTGCTATCATGGAGCACCGATACGGTAAAAGAAAGAAATCATTGATTAGAAAGAAAGATCCGGGTATCTATTGCGTAGAGTATAATTATTTCAATACCAGTGAAAATGCACAGTCTGCACTTAAATGGTGGCAGGACGAGTGCATAAAGTGGTGCTACTATAAATGGGAACCGGCAACTTCAGAGAGACCTTATGAGAGATATGGAGATCAGAAGTATCTGGAAGAATTTCCCAAACGGTTTAAAAATGTGCATGTGGTAAGTCATCTTGGGGGTGGCGTGGCTCCGTGGAATATAAACCAGTATAAATTGCTCTGTGAAGATAATGGTAATATTGAATTAAAGCATATTCCCACCGGACAGAAAATGCCACTGGTTTTTTACCATTTCCAAAATTTGAAATATATCAGTAAGACAGTTGTAAATATTAATTCTCAGACAAAAGACAAGCAAATAAAACAGGCTGTGTATTATCCGTATTTGAGGGAAATAGAGACTATCAGAAAAAAACTAAAAAAGAGATACGGAATTGAGTTTGATGTAAAAAAAAGTTACTCCAATAATCCACTGATGGCATTTGTACAAAGAAATATTATGCAGTATAAGATAGGCACTGCGTCGGATATTGTTAGGCTTGATAAGATATGAAAAATTGACAGTTTTTTGTACATGGTTGTAAACTTACACCATTAAAGCGTATAAGGGATGAATTACAAAGTGCACGGAAAGAATGGCAGGCGAAGATGAATATAGAGTCAGAATTCAAAACAGTGCCTATAAATACGGGGGGCACAGTACTACCGGAAACGGGCGGAGAGGCTGCAGGAAACTCAAAAGAGCATATAGTAATGATCGAAGATTTTTTTCATCCTACTGCAGGTTATCAGGTTAATGTCTTATCGCCCTATTTGATAAGAGCGGGGTACAGAGTGAGTATTCTTTGCGGTGAACTGGATAGATTTCCTGATTATCTGACTGCATTTTTTGGGAAGAATGACATCGGAGAGAAGGACGAAAGGTATACAGCTGAGAATGGGATTGAGGTAATACGTGTCAAGGTAAAAAAATACGTTTCTGGTCGTGCAATATACGGCAAAGAAATATTCAATATAGTAAAGCAGTTACGACCGGACATACTGTACGTACATGGGAATGACACATATGTAGGCATGCAATTTCTGAGCCATCAGAAAAAGGTTAATTGTCCCATTATATCAGATACCCATATGCTTGAATTGGCATCAACAAATCCACTGGCAAAGTTATTTAGGTTATATTATCGTTTTTTTGTCACGCCACATATTATCAATAATCATAACATGATTATTCGCACTGTAGATGATCCGTTCATCATGAAATGGTATGGTATTCCTAAGGAACAAGCTCCTCTTATAGGATTCGGAAGTGACACACTGAGGTTCCATCCGGATGCTTATACAAGAAAGGCTATGCGTGAGAAGTATGGATATGCCGAAGAAGATATTATTATAGTATATGCCGGTAAGTTGGATGAGTCAAAAGGTGGATATTTCCTTGCAGAAGCAATCAAGGAAAGAATCACGGTACAAGGGAAACAACTTAAGTTCTTGATTATCGGAAATGTGTCAGGCGATAGAAAAAAAGAGACTGAGACGTTGTTGTATGAGAGCGAGAACCCTGTGCTTCGCCAGCCGACCCAGCCTTATCCTGATCTCCCTAAGTGGTTTCAGATGTCGGATGTGGCAGTTTTTCCTAAACAGTGCAGTTTATCATACTATGATGTATTGGCTTGTGGGCTTCCGGTATTAGTTGAAGATAATCCTATTGGATTACAAAGAGCAAATGAGTGCAAGGCCACTTTTACATTCAAAAGTGCTAATGTGGATGATTTTAGATTAAAGATAGTTGATATAGCTAATATTATTAATTCTCAAAATTATACAAATGAAGAAAAAAAGTTAGGAAACATAGCACTACATTATATATTAGATAATTACAACTACGAAAAACAAGCAAAAAAATATGAAGGTATAATAAAGGTTGTAGCAGAAAATTATAATAAGTAAATAGCTCTTTCATTGACCGATGTAGATTTGATTGATTCTATAGAAAATGATAGAGAACCAAATGATTGTGCTACTATGGATTTCAAGGGAGATGTTAATGAAACTAGTTACTGTTATAGGGGCTAGGCCTCAATTTATTAAGGCTGCGGCTTTTTCAAGGGCGGTATCAAAAGAAGCAAATATTGAAGAGATATTAGTTCATACAGGACAGCATTTTGATTCAAACATGTCTGATATCTTCTTTGAAGAATTGGAGATTCCAAGACCTAAGTATAACCTAGGTGTTTCAGGTGGGTCACATGCTCTAATGACTGGTAGTATGATGATTAAAATTGAAAAGGTTCTTGTAGAAGAAAAACCAGATGCTTTGCTTGTTTATGGAGATACTAATTCTACAATGGCTGCTGCTCTTTCTGCAGCTAAACTTCACATACCTATTATCCATGTAGAAGCTGGAATAAGAATGGGAACCCTTGATAATCCTGAAGAGGTTAATCGTATAGTTACAGATCATATATCTTCTATGTTATTCACTCCAACAGAATTAGAATTACAGCAATTAAAAAGCGAAGGTTTGTCAAAAAATGTATTTGTAGTGGGAAACATTATGTATGATTCGTATATATACGCTACTTCGAAGATTGGGAATAATTATGAAATTTGTTTGGAAAACTTTGATGGGGAAAAAATCCGTGTGCCAAGCAAGTATTATTATATGACATGTCATCGTCAAGAGAACACATATAATGATGAATCATTGAGAGAAATATTGTCTGCGATGAATTCATTAGAATATCCTACTATATATCCGGTTCATCCAAGAAATCAAGAAAGAGCAAGCAGATTATGTAGAAATAATGGTTTTAATAAGGTCATTTTAGTGAAGCCTGTCGGCTATTTTGAAGCATTAGCACTGTTAAAGGATTGTGAAAAAGTTGTAACAGATTCAGGAGGACTTCAATGTGAGGCTTTTTACTCGAAAAAACAGTGTGTTACAGTTTTAGATAATGTAGTATGGCCTCAGACTATGGTAGGAAAAAGGAATCAGTTATCAAAGCCTTTGGCGAATGAAATTGTTGAGAAACTAGATGCTCAACAAGTAATAGATGAAGATTATAAACCATTTGGGGATGGGAATACTGCCCAAAAAGTGCTTGATATAATTAAAGAAACATGGGTATAGACATATATAAGGAAATAATGGTTATATATTAATACGGGAGCAACAGAGTTTTGAGCAGGCATTTGCAAACTATAGATAATAATAAAAAAAATATACTCATTATATGTCCTGATGCAAATAGTTTTGCAAGGTATTATGTAAAGAATGTTTTGCTGCAAAGAGAATATAATATTTGTGTGTTATCTGTAACGCTAACAAAAAAGGAATTCATAGATTGGATGATTGAGCAAGGGGTGTATTATTTTTCATTAAAAAGTGATAAATCGGGTATTGCTTCATGGAAACCTGTAAGTATCGTGAGTGCAATCAGCAATGTAAAGAGAACTTTTAAACGAATAGATGCAATCCATGTACATTATATTTCACTTCCAACACTTTTACCCACACTTTTTTTCGAAAAAAAAGCGCTGTTTTTGACGTTCTGGGGGTCAGATATTTTTTATATACATAATTTGGAATTGATGCTGGAAAAATACTATTTTAGGAGAGCAAAATCAATTCAATGTATGTCTGGTCCGATGCTTGAAAAGTTTAATATAAAGACAAATGGAAGGTACAAAGAGAAAGCAATTGAATTAGATTATGGCACGGAATTGTTAAGTTCGATTATCGAGAATGAAAAGAAAACAGATAGAAGAAATGCAAAGAAAAGTTTTGATATAGAAGATGATAAGATATGCGTACATGTTGGATACAACGGTCGAAGGATGCAGCATCATATGGATATGGTAAAAGCACTGGCCAACGTAGCAGGTAAAGAAAAAGTGTTGGTAGTGTTCCATTGGAGTTATGGTGGTGATGATGAATATATGAATGAGCTAGAAGACTGTATACGTAAACTTGAAATATCTTACAAATTTATTACGGATTATATGATTGGTGAAAGGTTAGCGGCCTTTCGTCGCACTTGCGATGTATTTTTTTATGGTCAAGACACTGACGGAATATCTTGCAGTGTGCTAGAATATTTGTATGCTGGAGCGATATGTGTAAAGGGTGACTGGCTGGATTATTCATCACTTACTTTACAAGGCTTGGAAATCATTGAATTTTCGCGGTTTAATGAAATTGCTGAAATAATGAGAAAAATACTGGCAGGAGAAATAACCATTGATATTGAGAAACAGCGTAAGGTGATAGATAGTATGAAGTCATGGAAAGTATTGGCTCCAAAATGGATAGCGGTGTACGAAGATTAGTTTTAATGTGGAGATGTAGTGAATGGACGCATTGGTAACGGTAATAATTCCTGCATATAATGAAGAAAAATATTTAGGTGAGGCAATTGATAGTATAATAAATCAAACTTATAAAAACTGGGAACTTTTTATAATTAATGATGGTTCTACGGACAACACAGAGAGCGTTGCGAAACAATATGTTTTATTGGATGACAGAATAAAGTACTATTCATATGAAGTAAACAGAGGATTATCTTTTGCACGCAATTACGGAACAGAGAGAGCTAACGGAAAGTATATTTGTGTTTTTGGAGGAGATGATGTAGCATATCCTAATATGCTGGAGAAGCAAGTGTTATATCTTGAGAATAATCCTGAGTGTATTCATATTCAAGGTACACATGATACTATGGATGAAAATGGAAATGTTTTATCTCATATAAAAAACAGATGTGATAGTGATAAGGAAATTAGAGCATTTCAATTGTTTGGAAACTGTATATGTGATGGGGGAAGTTTACTTAGGAAAAGTGTTCTTGATGAAAACTCTATTCAAGCAGATGTTAATGCAAGGTGTTCTCAAGATTATTATCTTTGGCTACATCTTCTTCCGTACGGAAAGTTTGAATGTATAAACGATACAACCTTCAAATATAGAGTGGGACATCAGTCTAATACCCAAAAAAAGGTGAAAGAGAGCCCGGAATGGTATGATGAACTTATGAAGAGTATTCTTTCGTTTGCATGGGAGTCAAGAGGATTTCTAATGTCAAAAGAAGATATAGACTTTATTTATACGTACATTTATAACAAGAATATACTATGGAGAATTTCGGATATTTTGTTATGTAGGAGACTGTATAAAAAAATAAAAGTACAGGTTAATGAATTGGAACTACTTGAAAAAGATTTAATACTGCGAGATTTTCGGAAGGAATGTATTCTCATAGATATTGTTTTTGTAAGAAGCACAATCAAACGGTTAATAAAAAGATAATGGATAGCAGGACAGGAAGTTAAGATGAATCAGAAAGAGATTAAAGAACAAATTGCAAAAAAATATAATCGTGCATTGGTTACTGGAGGGGCTGGATTTATTGGGAGTCACATAGTCGAAGAATTGCTTGATAGCGGTATATCTGTTATTGCTATAGATGATTTATGTGCCGGTAAACTTGCTAATATAGAGGAGTTTATGAATAATCCACGTTTTGAATTTAGAAAATGTGATGTTACAGATTTTGAATCATTAGAAAAATGCTTCGATGGTGTTGATTTGGTATTTCATGAAGCAGCATCGAAAAAAAATGTTTGTTTAAAAGATCCTCGAAGGGATCTGTTAGTTAATGGTGGAGGTACTTTCAATATTCTTGAACTAGTAAGAGACAAGAAGGTAAAAAAAATGGTTCATGCTTCAACCGGTTCAGTTTATGGAGAGGCACGTGTTATTCCACAAACAGAGGATCATCCGTTGGCACCTGTATCTTATTACGGAGTGAGTAAATTGGCAGGAGAGAGATATGTGGATACTTTTGTGCATTTGTATAATATTGATTGTAGTATTCTTAGATATTTTCATGTATATGGACCGCGACAAGAGTCTGGTGAGTTTGGCGGTGTTATTGCGATTTTTGCAAGACAACTTCTTAGTGGTATGAGACCTACAATATTTGGAGACGGAACACAAGAACGTTCCTTTACATATGTTAAGGATGTTGTTAATGCAAATTTATTTGTGGCTACAAACGATAATACAAAAGGTCAGGTCTTTAACTGTGCATCAGGTGTCAATATAACGGTTGGAGAGATGTGTGATATGCTAAGGAAGCATTTTAATCGTATGGATCTTGTACCGGATTATTATGATTGGACAATTGGTGACATAAAAAAATTTGAAATATCAAATAATAAAATATGTGATTTAGGTTTTGAATTCAAAACAGGATTTGATGAAGGACTTCGTGAGACGGCATCGTATTATACTAAAATACACGAGGCAGGGATTATTTAGCGTGGCAAGAAATGTTTTCTTGATTCTTGTGAGTTTACTTGAAAGAGATTCTTGATTTAGCATGGATAGAAAAGCCATAAAAAGGATTATAATATAAATGATAATAATACGAATCTTCTCAAAATTTTCAAAAATTTTATCAAAACACCAAAAGTTCCGTATTTTTGAACTTTTTATTTTGATGATCATTGCCGGTTTTATGGAGATGCTGTCTGTATCGCTTATGATTCCTTTTATTACCACCATAATTAATCCTGATAAAGTCATGTCCAATGAACTGGTACAAAAGATTTTGAAAGTATCTGGTATTCAGGCATATAGTATCTTTCTGGTGTTTCTGTCTTTATTGATGGCTGCAATTTATCTTGTAAAGAATTTGTTTCTTATGTTTCAGTTGACTGTTCAGGAAAAATTTGTTAGAAACAATCAGCTGGAAATGCAGAAAAACCTTATGAAGAGTTTTATGTCTAGACCCTACGAATTCTTTCTAACTGCCCAGTCAGGCGAAATTATCCGAATTGTTTCCACAGATACTTCAACTGCATTTTTTTCTTTGACACAGTTACTACAGGTTTTTTCAGAATTGATTGTGACAGCGGTATTATTGATTACAATCTTTGCGATTGCTCCTGTATTAACGGTTGCCCTGGGAGCTGTTCTCTTATCTATTACCTTGCTGATATATGCCATTTCTAAAAACCGTCTTAAGAAAATCGGTAATCGCCAGATAAAGGTCGGCGCCGATATGAATCAGACCTTGTTGCAGTCTATACAGGGAATAAAAGAGATTAAGCTGATGCGCAGGGAGAGTTTTTTTCAAGATAATTATGCTCAGTCGGGAAAGCTCTATGTTCGAGGAATGTATATTAGTATGTTGCTCAGTTTGATGCCCAGATTTATGCTTGAGGCATCAGCAATGTGCAGCTTTTTCATCATTATGGCTGTTATGATATATAGAGGAACGGATATTGCTACCCTACTTCCGATTATTTCGGCTGTGGCGATGGCAGCTGTGCGACTTCTTCCATCAATGAACAGAATATCGTATTCCATGGCCAATTTGACATTTAGCGAGCCTGCTGTGGATAAGTTGGTTGAGAATATGAAGTATCTAGATTACCTGGAAGAAGCAAAAGCGGAAAGTGGTATGCGCAAGGGTGATGATAAAGCATTATTAGGCAATAAATCCTTTTCCAAAAGCATACAGGGAGAGGATATTACATATAAATACCCTACTGGCCACACTCCTGTATTGGAGCATGCCGGCTTTGAAATAAAGAAAGGGCAATCTGTTGGTATAGTAGGTGCGTCCGGTGCGGGTAAGACTACAGTAGTTGATATAATACTTGGCCTGTTGAAACCCCAGGATGGTTATGTAAAAATGGATGGGACTGATATTGAACTAGATATGGATAATTGGTTGTCGCAACTTGGATATATACCTCAGAGTATATTTATGTTGGATGGTTCCATTCGAGATAATGTGGCTTTTGGCCTTCCAAAGGAAAATATAGATGATAATCGTGTATGGGAAGCTTTGAGAGAGGCATCGTTGGAAGGTTTTGTTCGTTCTCTTCCGGATGGTTTGGAAACTGAGATAGGAGAGCGAGGGGTGCGTATCTCCGGCGGGCAACGCCAGAGAATAGGTATTGCCAGAGCTCTTTACGGCAATCCGGAAATACTCTTTTTTGATGAGGCTACATCGGCGCTTGATAATGAGACAGAGGCTGCAATTATGGAATCAATAAATCATCTCCATGGAAGCAAGACGATGATTATTATTGCACATAGATTGACAACCATTGAAAACTGTGATGTGGTATACCGTGTAGCTGATGGTAAGATGGTGAGGGAGAGATAGAATTTATTGAATGAAATAAGGATAGGCAAAATGGATGTTATAATGCAAGGTCGTTTGGACCGAGGCTTTTGAAAAAGAATTTGCTGATTTTGTGGGCACCAAATATACTGTAGGACTTGCAAGTGGACTTGATGCATTGTGGTTAGCTTTTAAAGTCTTGGGGATAGGAAAAGGCGATGAAGTAATAGTTCAAGGCAATACATATATCGCAAGCGTAATGGGGATAACAATCAATAATGCTACTCCGATTTTTGTTGAACCCGACGAATACTATCAAATTGATGTTGACAAGATTGAGGAAAAAATTACAGATAAAACAAAAGCATTACTTGTAGTTCATCTTTATGGTCAATCAGCTAATATGGATAAAGTTCAGGCTATATGAAAAAAACACAAAATAAGGCTTGTTGAAGACTGTGCTCAATCACATGGAGCGCTCTATAATGGAAAGATGACAGGAAGTTTTGGTGATATAGGATGTTTTTCTTTCTATCCAAGCAAAAATATGGGTGCGTTTGGTGATGCTGGTGCAATAACAACAGATGATCCTGAGTTGGCAAGACTCATGAAAATATATAGAAATTACGGCAGCGAGAAACGCTACTATAATATGGTAGTAGGAGCAAATTCCAGGCTTGATGAAATACAAGCGGGACTTCTTCGGGTTAAGCTCTCTCATATGAAAGAGATTAGCCGAGAACGAGAAAGAATTGCGAAGAACTATTCTGATGGAATTACTAATCCTTTAGTGATTCTTCCCAAAGTATCAGAGAAAGCAACGTCAGTTTGGCATCAATATGTGCTTAGGGTTCCGGGGAGAAGAGATGAGTTTAAAGAGTATCTGGCCCAAAATGGTATATCTACTATTATTCACTACCCTATACCACTACATCTGTCAAAAGCGTATGATTATCTTAATATGGGAGAGGGCAGTCTTCCTATTACTGAAAAGTACGCAAATGAAGTTATTTCATTGCCGATGTACGATGGCATGACTGAAGAAGAGCAAGAGTGGGTAACCAAACATATAAATGGTTTCGAAATAACAGTATAAATTGTTGTTGGAATAATTGAAATGTGATATCTGACAATCTGTAGATTATGTTAGATGTTTTTCTTAAATAATGCTTATAAATATGCTATAATAGAATAGTGTGCTTGTAGGCATTAATTTTTTTATTTGCGGGAGAGTGTTTTAGGATGGGAATAATGGATTCTTTTAAAAATAAAACTTTGGTTATTACAGGTGGAACAGGTTCCTTTGGCTCAACTGTTCTAAAGCATTTCTTATCATCAGATATATCTGAGATAAGGATTATATCTCGTGATGAAAAGAAACAGGATATGATGCGTCATATTCTTCAGGCTAGATATCCTGAGTATTGTTCCAAGGTTCGTTTCTATATTGGGGATGTCAGAAATATTGAGTCGGTTCGAGATGTTATGTATGGGGCAAACTATGTGTTTCATGCGGCTGCTCTTAAGGAAGTCCCTTCGTGCGAGTTCTTCCCAATGGAAGCGGTTAAGACTAATATTATTGGTACAGACAATGTAATAACAGCCGCTGTAGAGAATAATGTTGAAAGAGTAGTTTTCTTATCTACGGATAAGGCGGCATATCCGATTAATTCTATGGGCATGAGTAAGGCTCTGGGAGAAAAAGTGGTTCAGGCAAGAGCCCAGCAGGCATTTGATAGATCTGGTACAGTGCTTGCGTGTACGAGATATGGCAATGTTATGTGCTCAAGAGGATCGGTTATTCCTCTTTTTATAGATCAAATTAAGAATAAGAGACCTATTACTATCACAGACCCTAATATGACAAGATTCCTTATGAATCTTGATGAGGCTGTTAATCTTGTGGCATTTGCATTTGAACATGCTGAACCCGGTGATTTATTTATTCAAAAGGCAGATGCTAGTACCATTGGCGATTTGGCTAAGGGTGTCATGAAAGTCTTTGGTGAGACAGAGTGCAAGATTATAGGAACGAGACATGGAGAGAAACTATACGAGACTCTTATGACCAGGGAAGAGAGACTTAGATCTGTTGATATGGGAGATTACTTTAGAATTGCTCCTGATGGAAGAGGACTTAACTATGATCAGTTTTATGTTGAAGGTCAGGTTCTTACTGAGGGTGATGAGGCGTATACAAGCCATAATACCAATAGACTTGATGTTGATGGTGTGGTTAAGAAGATTATGACTACGGACTACGTTAAAGAAGAATTAGAAGGAAGACCTCATATAGTTGAGGCATAACTATTGTGTAAGTTATTTGTTTCTTGGAGATAGATAGGTGAGAATACTCGTAACAGGCAGTAATGGTTTTTTAGGAAGAAATTTGGTCTGGAACTTAAGAGAGTTAAGGGATGGCAAAAACCAGACTAGACCTAATCTGATTATTACTGAGATTAATGGATACAATATAGATAGTGACCCTAATGAATTGATTGAGTGCTGCAAGAAGTGTGATTTTGTATTTCACTTCGCGGGAATTAATCGTCCAAAAGAGGATTCAGAGTTTATTACAGGTAATTGTGGATCAATTACTACTTTAGTCGATACTCTTAAGAAGGTTGGCAATACTTGTCCTATCATGATTGCCAGTTCTACTCAGGCTTCTTTGCTTGGTAGATTTGAAGGATCAAAATATGGTGAAAGCAAACTAGCAGCAGAGGAAGTATTGTTTAATTATTCTAAGGAGACAGGGACTAGAGTATACGCATATAGATTCCCTAATGTGTTTGGTAAGTGGTGTAAGCCTAATTATAATTCGGCTGTAGCCACTTTTTGCAATGCTATAGCCAATGGATTGGATTATTCTGTTAATGATTCTAATACCGAGTTAGAGTTACTTTATATTGATGACCTGATAGAAGAGATGTTTGATATGCTAGAGGGCAAGGAACATCGTTGTGAATATAATGGATTAGAAGTGATACCCAAGGCGGAAGGTAAGTACTGCTATGCTCCTGTTACCCATAAGGTGAAGTTAGGCGAAATAGTAGAATTATTAAATTCGTTTAAGAATATGCCTAATACATTGATAATGCCTGAGTTACCCGCGGATTCGTTTGCTAAGAAGCTATATAGTACATATCTATCATATCTTCCTGAAGATAAAATGATATATGGATTTAAGTCAAGTGTTGATAATAGGGGATCTTTTACAGAACTAATAAGAACTCTTAATTGTGGTCAGGTTAGTATTAACGTAGCTAAGCCGGGAGTTGTCAGAGGTCAGCATTGGCATAATTCTAAATGGGAGATATTTATTGTTGTATCGGGACATGGTCTTATCCAGCAGAGACGGATAGGAATAGATCCTGAGACGAGACAAGGCTATCCGGTAATAGAATTTGAGGTTACTGGAGAACAGCCTAAGGCTATACAGATGCTGCCGGGGTATACACACAATATTATTAATCTATCTAAGACGCAGGATTTAGTAACAGTTATGTGGGCTAATGAACCATTTAATCCTGCTAGGCCTGATACTTTTTATGAACCTGTATTACCGGAAGATGCACAGAAGCAGAATCCGGAAAAGGGTAATGTATAGAGGAGCATATTAATGAGTGAATTCAATGTTAGTTGGAAGAATAATGGGAAGATTAAGCTTCTTATAATCGTAGGTACGAGGCCGGAGATTATAAGATTATCTGCGGTTATTAATAAAAGCAGAAAGTATTATGATACTATTCTTGCTCATACGGGACAAAACTATGATTACAACTTAAATGGTATATTTTTCGAAGAATTGGGATTAGATAATCCCGAAGTATATCTTGATGCTGTTGGCGAAGACTTAGGTGCCACGATGGGTAATATAATTGACAAGTCTTATAAGTTGATGGCGGAGATTAAGCCTGATGCTGTATTGGTGCTGGGTGATACCAATTCATGTTTGTCTGTAATAGGCGCTAAGAGACTTCATATTCCTATTTTCCATATGGAAGCAGGCAATAGATGCAAAGACGAGTGTTTGCCGGAGGAAACTAACAGGAGAATTGTGGATATTATCTCCGATGTTAACATGGCTTATAGCGAACATGCTAGAAGGTATCTTGCGGATTGTGGGTTACCCAAAGAAAGAACTTTTGTTACAGGAAGTCCTATGGCGGAGGTTCTTACTAACAACATTGATTCGATAAAGAAAAGTGATATCTTATCTAAACTTGGACTGGAAAAGGGAAAGTATATATTACTTTCTGCTCACCGAGAAGAGAATATTGACACAGAAGAGAATTTCAAGAGTTTATTTACTGCGATTAACAAGATGGCTGAGAAGTATGATATGCCTATTCTATATAGTTGTCATCCTAGAAGCAGAAAGCGCCTTGAGAATTCAGGTTTTGAACTAGACAAGAGAGTGATAGCTCATGAACCGTTAGGATTTCATGATTATAACTGTCTCCAGATGAATGCTTATTGTGTTGTGTCTGATTCAGGCACTTTACCTGAGGAGAGCAGTTTTTATGCGTCTATAGGTAATCCTATTCCTGCAGTGTGTATAAGAACGTCTACTGAAAGGCCCGAGGCTTTGGACAAGGGGTGCTTTATATTAAGTGGCATAGATACGTTAGGATTGATTCAATCAGTTGAGTTGGCGGTTGAAATGGTTAATAATTCTGATAATGGAATTCCGGTTCCTAATTACACGGATATTAATGTTTCTGATAAAGTGGTCAAGATTATCCAATCCTATGTTGGCGTTGTCAACAAAATGGTATGGAGAAAAGAGAAATAATGAATAAGCAAAAACACATTTTGTTTATTTCACAGGTCTTTTATCCTGAGGTATTTCGATCCAATGATTTGGCTTCGGAATTAGTTAAGAGAGGATATAAAGTTACTGTACTCACGGGAATACCTAATTATCCTGAAGGCGAGTTTTTTGAAGGTTACGATAAAAAGCATAAGAGAACTGAGACTTGGAATGGAATGGAGATAATTCATATTCCGGTTGCTCCGAGAGGAAAGAGTTCTTTACAATTGATTCGTAATTATCATTCGTTTGCCGCATCGGGCAAAAGATGGGTAAGAAAGAATAATATCCAGGCAGATTACGTATTCACGTTTGAAACATCACCTATGTCGCAAGCATTGATCGGAGTTTGGTATGGGAAGAAATATCATGTTCCGGTGTATTTATATGCTCAGGATCTTTGGCCGGAGAATGTTGAGGCTATTACAGGAATACATAACAGACTAGTTCTTGGTGCAATCAATAAGATGGTAGATTACATTTACAAGAATACGAATGAAATATTTGCAACAAGTCCTAGTTTTGTTGATGATATAGTTAGCCGGAAAGTTCCGGTTGATTCTAATAAAGTCCATTATTGGCCACAATATGCAGAAGAGTTTTATAGAAGGGTTGAAACACCAACTTATAGTGATATCCCCAGATTGAATGATGTTGTCAATTCCGGCGATTTTAAGATAGTTTTTACCGGAAATATTGGAATGGCACAGGGGTTAGAAGTGTTGCCTAAAACAGCAGTCTTACTTCGAGAATATCCTGTTAAATTTGTTATAGTTGGGGATGGCAGGTATAGGGACATTTTTCTTGAGCGTATTAGGGAAGAGCAGGTAGAAGATAAGTTTATCATTATTCCCAGGCAGCCGGCAGAAAGAATTCCTGAGATATTAGCTTGTTGTGATGCCGGCTTTATATCTTTTTCGAAGGTGAAGATATGGGAACACACGATACCGGCAAAGCTCCAAAGTTATATGGCTTGTGGGAAAATGATAATTGCTTCCGCTTCAGGTGAAACTCGTAGAGTTATAGAAGATGCGGATTGCGGAATATGCACAGAAACAGGAGATCCGGCTTCTCTAGCAGAGGCTGTTAAAAAAATTATTAATTTAGAGTTGCCTGAACGTAACGATATGTTATATCAGATGGGTAACAATGCAAGAGCATATTTTGAGGCTCATTTCACTAAAAGCAAACTAATGGATGAATTGGAAAAGTATTTTAAATAAGATGTATCTCTTAGACTCGTTAAAGACAAAAATAAAAGACAAATCTTTGATATATGATTTTATATCCATGATTTCATGGATGTTTTTTGAGTATTGTCTTATTCACGTTACAGTCTCATTATCCAATGTTCCTAAGGAGTTTTATTACTATACAGGGGCGACTTTCTTCATAGTGATTGTATTAATGATTAGACGAGTTAATCCATTCAAATGGTATATTTTTGCACCTTTGATAGTTAGTTACGGATGCATAGTATATCATTTGTATCTTATAAGACATGGAATAGGAATTCATTACGCTGCAATGGTTTTGGCAAAATTTTCCATGTTTGTTTCTTTTGCTGTAGTTATTGTAGATGAATTGATCGAGAAGAAAAAACCACAAATCGAAAAGAAAAGGTTTTTCTTTCTTTTACTATTTTGTGTCGCATTTGGATTATCGATTGTTCTTGGATATGACTACGTGCTTCCAGTTATATGCCCAATTACTGCATTATATTTTACTGGAATAAGTGAAAAAAAATGGAAATCACTTATGATACAGTTCTCTTTAAGTATGTACGTAGTGGTATATTTATATTCATTGTTTTCTTTTATGATTGCACCTGATAAATACGTGGGAGGAAGATATTGGGGTATTTTCAATTTCCCGGTGGTAGGAGCTTTATTGGGAGCATTAGGCACGTATTCGGCATTTTACTTGTGGCATGTTTATAATACAAGAATTCATCATAAGGTTTTAAGATATGCGGTGCTCGCCTTAATGATTGTGTATCCCATATACTTATTAAGTATTACTATGGACAGGGCAGTTATATTAGGTTTGTTAAGTAGTATTGCTTTTTCTATCACTTTTTCATTTGGGAAAAAAGAAAAAGTTGCATTTCGTGCAACAGTTGTTTCAATAGTGCTGCTGATTATGATCTCGATAAGTGGAATTATTGCATTTTGGATATTTAGGCAAGATGAGAGCGTATTGTTAGAGAAAACGAATTATATTAACTTGCATCTTCCCTCTAGTATTGCCACTATATGGCGATTTGCTATGCGATTTAAATATGGCTCAGATTTAAGTTACTTTGAACAAGGAACAATTATCAATTCGTTGGATTCTTTTTCTAGTTATAGATTAAGCACCTGGTATCTAGCTTCAAAAGAGTTTCGCCTTTTGGGAAATTCGCCGCTTATCTATAATGTGGGTGGAATAGATTATCATGCTCACAATACATATGTAGAGTGGATTCTAAGATTAGGATATCTTGGCGGAGCTATGATGATAATATGGTACATAAGTCAATTGATTTTACACATAAAGAAAAGAGTAGAAAAGGATCAAAAGAACCTATTAGGATTTCTTTGGGCCACTTTTTGCTTAGCATTTATGATTGCTGAGCGTGAATTGTGGATTGAATTCCCGTTATTTATGGTCTTAGTATTTCAATATCCGCTTATTATAAAAATGAATGGTGAATGTGACAATGATGAGTAATAAACTAATGAAGAAAATCATTCTCGTTTTTTCAATAATGGTCATGCTCGTTGTTTTTGGCATGATTATAGGAAATGCATGGTATACCGTCTATTTTTTAGACGATTTCAATCATGCCACGAGAATAGGATCTTTTAATGTTGGCTTGTTTGATTATATAAAAGCTACATATTTATTTACCAAGATGATGTACAATACTTGGCAAGGAACTTACTTTTCAATGTTTCTACAGGGGTTGTTATCTCCTTTAAACAATGGGGGTCTTTTACAACTAAGAATCGTAATGGTTTTTAATGCTATTCTTTTCTTATCATCTTTTCTATTCTTTCTGAATACTTTAATCTCTACTTTGGATAGGAATATTGGCATGGAAATTAGGATGAGTGTATTTGCTCTTGTATTCGTTCAGCAGTTTTCGTCAATAGCTTATCCTGAGATATTCTCATGGTTTTCTGGTGCAACTTGTTATTCTTTTCCACTATCATTTCTTTTTATTTCAATTTCCCTGGCTTTGTATGCTGAAAAGAGTCACAAAACTATATTTACTGTGATGTCTATAGTTACCGGCTTTTTTGCTATGGGAGGCGTATTAGCGATTACGGGTATGGGATGTTCATTTATGCTGGTGCTGTTTGCCTCATTAGTAATCATAGAAAAGAAGCCCAGAAAGAATCTGTTAATTGTATTTGCTTCATACTTGGCTTTTGCGTTGTTTGCAACGTTGGCGCCGGGTAACTTCGAGAGGAGAGGTTATGTTGAAGCATCAATCAATCCGCTTAAGGCAGGATTTCTTACAGCAAAAAAATATTTGTATGTTTCGGAGTCTTTGTTTAAAGATACAGGAATCATAGTTGTTTGCTTATTGTTATTACTAATTGGTATTATTGTTGGGAAATACATAGAAGAGACTGCATTCAAAAAGTATTTTATTGCCTCGGTTCTTGTGATTTCGGTTCCGTTTGCAACAATTTTCCCTATTGTACTAGGATATGGAGATTATACATATTTTCCCAATAGATGCACGTTCTTAGCAAATATTACTATCACGCTTGTGGTTCTTAATATTTCTTTACTAATGGGAGTAATTCTAAGAAAGTATGTTGTGGGTGAAAAGAATACGAAACTTATGTTGAGTTTATTGGTTATTATAGCTTTAGTATGCTTTTTAAGAGAAGGCAACAGAATGGAAGAAAACTCGGCGGTAATACAAATTAATAATCTTGCAAATGGAAGTGTTAGGACTTTTTACAATGAAACAAATGCTTTACTTGATGAGATAAAGAATAGCTCGGAAGAAGATGTAGTCTTGGAGAGAAATCCATATTCTGTGCCTCAGTTTGCTGAATTCTATTTATCTCAAGACGAGACTTTTGGGTTAAATGTGGACTTGGCGAATTTCTACGGTAAGAATTCGATAAGGATTAAGTAAGTAAAAAGGACAAATTTATATAGATATGTGATGGTTTTATGATACTTATGATTGAGCTTTATTTTTGCAAACTAGATGATTGCATTTTTAATTTTTAAAAGGATTCTAAAATGATTATCAAATTTGACCTATTAAATAATTCTATCGATTATTTAGAAAACTCATTATTAGCTTATATTCAGGCAAATGAAAATGGTGAATATGGAGTATATGCTGATAAGAAAAACAAATCCAAGTTTAAGGTATCTTTTGTTTTGCTTTGCCAAGCGATGGAACTATTGCTTAAATATAGATTGCAGTCTATTAATTCGGCATTAGTATATGATAACATCGATCAGAAAATCAATGAGGATTCAAAAACTGTAGATGCATCAAAATTGTTGTTTCGATTGGATAATTTAATTGATATTGAGATTGTTAAAGAAGAGTCGGATTTTATTCGAAAATGTTTTAGAAAACGAAATAGGTATATTCATTTTGGATGCGAAATTGATTGCGAAAGAATAAAAGGAGATTATGCTAAACTTTTTGTAATTTATTCCAGTCTTTATGAGTTGTTTACCAAAAATGAATTAAAAAAATTAGACTTTGCTAATGAACAATGTGTTAGAAAAGCCATAGAAGATTTAATCTGCTTTGATAAGAATCTGATAGTTTTTCGTGGAGAAGAGGTTCCAAAACAATTTTGTTCAATTCTTCAAAGCGAAATTGAATTTAACCAGAAATACCATATTCTTCGAGATCAAAACAAAAAAGAATACAATAGGATTAAATATATTGATAACAGCAATACTCAGGAGGGGTTTTGCAGGTATTGCGGAGACTGCTCTGCGGCTGATGGCGAGTTTCATGGATTCGGTTGCGATTTTGAGCAGTGCCCTAAGTGTGGTAATCAGCTTATTTCTTGTGATTGCAACTTAAAACTTGTTTGTGAAAAAGAATTATTGGATATAAATGATTATTACAAAAAGATGGAAAAAAGGTTGTCACAACAAAGCTATTTTCTTGGTAATTGAAAAGATATTTGGCAATAATATATTTTTTGAAATACAAAATATTTATCGTGAAAGATATTAAAATATATAGAGGTTCAACGTACGAAGAAATTGAATTAATATCAATGTGGGTGGAGATTAGTGCTTAAATATGAATGACTATTCGATGAAGAATTTATATATAGGATTGACGGAAAGTTTCAGTAAAACGATAACAATTGATATGATGTCGGATTTTCTTAAATTGTCCGGAGATGAGAATCCGTTACATATTGATGAATCGTTTGCAAAATCGAAAGGTTTTCAAGACAGAGTAGTATATGGTATGTTGACAGCTTCGTTTATCTCGACTTTAGGCGGGTGCTATCTGCCGGGGAAATATTGTATAATACAAGGTGTTGAGACTAAATTTCTTCGACCTGTATATATTGGCGATGAGATTACTGTAACGGGCGAGGTAGTGGATATACGTGAAGAATTGAACTATATAGAGATTAAGGTAACTATGAAGAATCAAAAAGGAGAAAAGGTTCTTCGAGGAACTCTTAAAGCAGGGGTATTAGATGGAGAATAAAGATATCTTATTAGTAACCGGGGCTTCTTCTGATCTTGGCTCAAACTTAATAAGAGAGACGTATAAGAATTATAGAAAAATATGGGCTCATTACAATTCTTCTAATGACATAGTGGAAAAACTGAGAGATGAATTGGGAGATGTAATATGCCCTATTCAAGCGGATTTTTCATCTGCCGAGTGTACTATAGCGATGATAGATACTATTAGTGAAACAGGAGAATTGCCCAGTCATATTGTCCATTTTTCTGCGCCCAAAGCCAGAAATCTCCAATTCAGAAAGACTACCTGGAATGATTACCAGATTGAACTGGATACATCGCTTCGTTCGATAACGATGATTCTTCAAGAGTTTCTTCCCCATATGTCTAAAGAGAATTTTGGAAGAGTAGTTTTTACGTTATCGGCATATACGATAGGTATTCCTCCTAAATATCAGAGTATCTACGTTACGACTAAGTATGCGCTATTGGGACTAATGAAGAGCCTTTCCGTAGAATACGCAGATAAGGGAATAACAGTTAATGCAGTTTCGCCGGAAATGATAGAAACCAAGTTCTTATCAGAACTTCCTGATTTAATAATTGAGCAGAATGCAATTAATAGACCGAACGGACGCAATTTGACGGTTGGAGATGTAGTTCCAACAATTATAAAACTTCTTTCAGACGATAACACGGTTACCGGTGAGAATATACCAATCTTATGAAGGATACCAAGAAGATAAAAATATTATATATTATTCCTTGCATTCATTTTGCTTTGTCATTCTTTTGGGAATGGCTTGTTTTGATACCTAAGGAGCGTTCTTCTGTTGCATTTTCTTTACCAATGAATGCTTTGTTTTCTGATACATTTGAGCAAATTATGTGCTATGCAATTTCTAAGATTATGGCGGGAGTCATTATCTTTATA
>JAEEGL015356122.1_pt1 | contig 28098 bp, 19 predicted proteins | sample 9134231 | NCBI WGS metagenome assembly JAEEGL01 (sample SAMN16246548, study PRJNA631951) | gut metagenome | biome: gut microbiome; feature: rumen; material: fiber-attached | host: Bos | place: Iran: Karaj | collected 2018-10
AGAAGCCGCGCGGGGGGACGGCGCACGGCCCGCCGGCTTTTCGCCGGGAGTTCTGTGCACGGCGATATCATCGCCGGGCTGTCCCGCCGGCTTTTCGCCGGGAGTTCTGTGCCCGGCGATATCATCGCCGGGCTGTCCCTCCGTCCCCGGACGGGTGGCTATTCGGCCCAGCCTACGCCGACATAGTAGGCATTGGCGCTCTGGGTGGTGTCGACGCGCCCGAACTGGCAGATGATGGGTTCGGTGGCGTTGATGCCGAGGGCGTACTGGGTCAGCGGGGGAATCTGGACGCCGCCAGTCTCCTCGGCATGGTCGAGGCGGATGGCGATGACGCGCCGCGCGGGGACGGGGACGGTGATGGGCGGCAGGGGCTCGCGGTCGCTGAAGTAGACGGTGACGACGGCGGTGGCGTCGGCGTCGGAGGGGTTGAAGAACATCAGCGCCTCGTGGGCCTCCATCGGGCCGTTGTCGACCTTTTCGGGGAGGTAGCCGTCGGCGAAGTACCAGTTTTTCTTTCCAGCCATGGATTAGATTCCCTTTGCGATGAGTTCACGGATGAAGGGGGTGAGGGAGCGGGGGCCGTCGGCGGTGATGACGAAGCCCTCCTCGATACGGTTGGAGCCCGCGGGGTATCCCCAGAGGGAGATGTCGCTGTTGACGCACATGTTGGCCTCGAAGGCGTAGGTGGCCTTTTCGTCGGGGTAGGGCGATTCGGCCTCGGCGAGGCCGATGCCGTGCATGGGCGGGTAGAGGTCGTACTTCGACATGTCGTGCTTCGCGAAGACGGCCTTGACGGCGCGCACCATCTCGCCCGAGACGACGCCCGCCTTGAGGTAGCTCTGCTGGACGTTGGCGGCCTCGAAGAGCACGTTGAGGAAGCGCTTCTGGTCGTCGCTGGCCTGGCCGATGACGAACGGATATTCGACGGTGGCGACGTAGCCCTGGTACTGGACGGCCATGGCGGCCATCAGCATCTCGCCGTTGCGCATGATCTTGTTGGTGGCGCGGCCGATGACGGTGTTGGTGCGCTCGCCAGAGCCGAAGACCATGAAGTTGATGTCCTCGGCGCCCGCCATGCGCGCGGCGCCCTCGGCGGCGCCCGCGGCCATCGTCTCGGGATTGCCGTCGACCGCGTATTCCAGCAGTTTCCTGTAGCCCTCGCAGGCCTGGCGCCCCGCCTCGGCCAGGCACGCGACCTCGGCGTCGGACTTCACCAGGCGCAGCTTGAACATGATCGGCGAGGCGTCGACGATCTCCGCGGGCGCCGCGGCGGCCTTGACGCGCTCGTAGATGGGGGCGGGGATGTCCCACAGCCCGACGATGCCGACGCGGCGGCCGCCCTGGAGGGCGTCCTGGATGACGTCGGAGAGTTTGCGGAAGGTGCTCAGCGGGTAGTCGATCTCCTCGGGCACGCTGACGCAGGCGAACTCCTTGACGTTGCAGTAGCTGCTCCAGACGGACATCTCGCGGGCGTAGCTCTCGCCCTCGGGGGCGCCTGCGAGGGTCGGCTCGCCGCTCTTCGGGATCACGCAGATGCCGCGCTCGAAGATGGGCCAGAAGTTGCAGACGTAGCGGAGGTTCTCCTTGCGGTATTCGTCGCCGTAGACAAGCACGGCGTCGAGTTTGGCGGCCTCCATCTCGGCCTGAAAACGCGCAATGCGCTGCTGGAATTCGCTTTTCGGAATCGTGATCATGGGTGTTTGGGGGATTGGAAGGGATTCAAGGGATTCAAGGGATTCAAGGGATGGGGAATGTTTTTAATATACCGGGGAATGGGGGGAATGGTTGTGCAGTTCGTGCGATTGTTTGCGCGGAAATGGCTTTTCCGCGGCTACTGGACGAAGACGAGGGTGTAGGCCTTGAGGAGGGCCTTGGGGAGGGTGATGCGGCACTCCCCGTCCTTCATCTGGAACGCGAGGGGCTGGCGGCCTGGGAAGTCGGGGCTGACGGCGTAGACGGAGGAGACCTTGGCGCGTCGGAGGGACAGGTGGATGTCCTGCGCGATTGGCGGGAAGGGCACTGGGGGAGGCCCGTGGCGCACGACCTCGCCCTTTTTGGCGGTGACGCCAGAGGCGTTGAGGAGGTGGATGACATGCCGCCCGCCCTGGCGGTAGAGGCTGGTGTAGACGGTCGCGGGGGCGTCGGTGGCGAAGCCTGCGGAGGCGTCGGCGAACTCGTCGCGGAGGATGGCGCGGAAGCACCTGGCGAGGGCCTCGTCGAGGGCGAATCCGTAGGTGTCGCCTGGGGTGTGTTCGGCGGCGGCGAGGTTGGCGCCGAGGGCGGCGTGGTGGTAGATGACCTTTCCTTTGCCGTAGGGGCGGACGGTGGCGAGCGGGTATTTCGCGCCGCCGTAGTCGGCGTAGAAGGCGCAGTCGCGGTGGCCCGTGAAGCCGTCGGGGCGGTAGTAGAGGACGGGGGCGGCGAGGCGGATTTCGGCGCCGTCGGCGTCATAGAGCGCGGCGCAGCGGGCCGTGTTGAACTTGCCGTAGCGGAAGCCGAACCCGAAGAGGTCGGCGAAGGCCCATTTGGGGCGGGTGTTGCCGAGTTCGTCGAAGATTCCAGCGAAGGGGGAGAGGATGACGGTGTTGCCTGCCTTGGCGAAGTCGAGGATGGCCTGGATCTGCGCGTCGCTCAGGCAGCCTGAGGCGCCGACGTAGAGCAGCTTGAATGGCCTGAGGCCCTCGGGGGTGAGGGAGAACTCGTTGATCATGTCGTAGGGGATGTGGAGTTCTTCGAGGGTCTGGGCGGTGCCCATGAGCTCGGGGCGGTAGCCGAAGCCGCGGTTGTAGTCGCGGCTCTGGCAGGAGAAGAGCAGTGCGGCCTCGGCGGCGGGCCTGGCGGTGGCGAGGTCCATGTTTTCGGGGGCGAAGGCGTGGTAGTCGCTTTTGCCTGGCGGGCAGTCGCCGACGCGCTCCCAGGTCAGCTGTCCGTTCATGTTGTTGAGGGCCCAGCCGAAGTATGCCAGGTCCCAGTGGCCTTCGGGATAGACGAGGCCGTAGATGGGGGCGCCGAAGGCGCGCCGCAGCGAGTTCTTCATCTTGCGGTAGGACATGACGGCGCGGCTGCTCTCCAGCACATTGCGGCTCATGATCTCGGTGCCGAGGAAGTCGACGGCTCGGGCGAGCTGGCAGAGGTCGAGGCCGAGGGAGAGCGGGGCCCAGTTGGCGCTGAAGCCGTAGTGGGTGGAGTAGGCGACGAAGGAGAAGTCGGGCTTGAGCGGGGCGAGGCGGCGGCGCAGGCCGACCCACCAGTTGCCGATTTCGCGCTTCCGCCATTCGCGGAAGGCCTTCCAGAGCGGGTCGGTGGCGTCCTTGAGGCGCGGGTCGAGTTCATTGACGGGGTAGTGCCAGCCCGTGTCGGCGTGGAACTTGGCGCGGCAGGCGGGGCAGAGGCAGTTGTGGGACCAGAAGGCGACCTCGTCGATCATCAGGGCGTCGATGTCGGTTTCGAGGATGAAGTCGATGAAGAAGCGGTATGCCTTTTCGCGGTGGGCGGGGTTGACAGGGCAGAAGTGCGGGGTGGGGAGCATGTCGTCGAGGCGTCGGTCGGCCTCGTCGAGGTTGGCGCAGAGGACGCGGTAGCCCGAGTCGATGTTCCAGAGGAGGGTGAGATCCTGGTGGTCCATCACCTTCATCCCGCGCGCATGGGCGGCGGCGGCGATCTTCTTCAGTTCCGCCTTGGCGCGCCCGATGTGGCGGGGGTAGGTGTGGCGGGAGAGCATGCCGTTGACTATGACGGTGTTGACGTGCTTGGACTTGAGGTCGTCGAGGCGGCGGGCGAGTTCGGCGGGGTCGGTGTACTCGTTGAGGGAGGAGTCGTTGCCGCTGCAGAGGCTGCTGAAGCGCGCGGAGTAGCGCCATGGCATGGCGCCTGGAGGCGGGAGGGCGACGGGATAGTCGAGCGGCTTGCGCGGGGCGGCGGTCTCCTGCCCTGGGACGGGCAGGTCGAAGGCGGCGACGGAGGACTTGAGGGGGGCGTCGGGGCGGTAGTGCGCGTTGCGGTAGAGCACGCAGGGCTCGAAGCCGTCGACGGCCCAGATGCCGCGGCGGAAACTGTAGTCCTCCTTGGTGTGGAGGAGGGCCTGGACGCCGAGCGTGGAGAGGAGGAAGTCTCCCTCCAGGTCGATGGTGGCCGCGCCCTTTTCGAGCCAGACGGCGCGGTTGACGAGGAGCGCCTGGCGTGGGGCGGCGGAGAGGAAGTCGGTGATCGGCTCGCCGTCGACGAGGATGCGGAAGCGGTTCGGGGCGCCGTCGTAGTTGCCGATGCCGAAGGAGAGGATGTAGAGCCCAGGTTCAAGGTCGGCGAGGCGGAATTTCCCGTTTTTGCCCGCGACGGCGGCATAGTAGACGCCAGGGGACTTGCCGCCGACGGCGCGGGCGGCGCCGACGTCGACCCAGCCGTCCTTGCCAGGGGCGGCGGTGGCGATGGGCATGGCGGTGTAGTTGGCGCCGTGTCTGGCGGCGCCGAAGCAATAGAGTCGTTCGGGGACGAGGTCGTCGCCTGAGCCGGACTTGGTCTGGGCGTGGTATTTGCGGAAGTCGGCGTTGGTGCCTGCGTAGATGCGCATCTTGCCGCCGACGTGGGCGCCAGTCAGGCCGAAGTTGGCGCCCGCTTCAAGGGAGAGAAAGCCGTCCTTGCGGTAGGCGCCCCAGAGGCCGCGGATGGAGTTCCAGGAGTAGTCGCTGAGGAAGTCTCCGAGGCCGAGGGGGTTGCAGTCGAAGACGATTCTGGCGCCAGTGCGGTCGTGGATGGCGATCTGGCGGAAGCTGGCGTCCTTCTGGATGGAGGCGCCGTTGCGGATGGAGTCCGAGAAGGTCCCCTGGATGTCCCTGACGCGCGGGGTGCGGCCAGTCTTGCCGTGCCAGGCGGTGCCCGCGACGCGTCCCCAGGGGATTTTGACGGCGAAGTTGCGCCACGGGAACCTGGGGCGGGCGGTGGCTTCCGTGAGCCAGGTGATCTCGACCTCGTCCGCGGCGGCGGGGAGGACAATCTCGAAGCGGAAGCGGGTGTCGGGGTGTTCGCACCAGAAGTTCCAGGCCTTGCCGCCGTCGGGCAGGGTGGTCTCCTGCCGCTGTATCTGCAGCGTCGGCCGCTGGGGGAGATCCGTGCCGAGCGGGGCGGCGATGATGGATTCCATGCCCTCGACAAGCACTTCGCCGCGATAGAGGATTCGGGTGTGGCCGCTGGCGTCGCGGCGCACGTCGAAGTCTCCTGCGCGCAGGAAAAGGAGGGAGAGGAGGGCAAGGAGGGCGGCAAGGCGTGTCTTCATGATGGAGGGGGCCGCCGCGCGTTTGACCATGGGGGCCTGCGGTTCAGGGAAAGGACATCGGGCCAAGTGGTTGGTCCAGCGGCGGCGAAGAGGTTGGTGGCTGGCAGGAGCCTGTTTTGGGGGCGGCGACGAGAAACGTAGCACGGTTTCTGGAGCGTGCCCGCCTTGCGCGGCGAGACCCCCGCGCAAGACGGGCGGCGCGGCGGCGGTCAGATTCCGAGGAGCGGCGCGGCGGCCTTGAGCCATGCGTCGGCGATGAGCTGGTGGCCTGCGGCGGTGGGGTGCACGCCGTCGGCGGCCCAGTGCGTCTGGGGGGCGCGCTGGAAGGCGGCGTCGAAGAGCTCCTGGAGCGGCAGATGCACGGCGCCGAACTCCTTGGCGAGGCGCGCGACGACCGCCTGGCGCTCCTGGATTTCAGGGAGGAACGCCGCCCGCCCCTCGACCTCGGGGCAGACGAAGGGATCCATGAGCACGAACTTCACCTGCGGGAGCTTCTCGCGCGTCCACGCCAGCAGTTCGCGGTAGATGCGCTCGTAGCGCGGCACCTCGACGCCGTTGTGGTTGCCGACTTCATGCCACGTGTCGTTGACGCCGATCAGGATGCTCACCACATCTGGAGCCAGGTTGATGCCGTCGATTTTCCAGCGCGCATACAGGTCGACGACGCGGTTGCCGCTGATGCCGCGGTTGATGGTGTTCCATTCGGTTTCAGGATGGTCGCACCGCAGCCGCCCCGTGATCAGGCATGGATAGCCTGGCCCCAGGCCGCCGTTGTTGTAGCCCGCGCCGCCGCAGGTCATGCGTCCGCAGTCCGTAATCGAATCCCCCTGGAACAAAATCGTGCATCTGCTCATTTGTATTCTCGCGGTTGCTGTCTTTCCACACATTGTCCCGCGCCCCTGCGCGGCACGGGGTAAATATAGCACCTGCGGCACACCGCAAATGCGGAGGGCGGCATATTAGGAAACGGCCAGGCCATGCCGTTCCCAGCCTCTGTTCCCCAACGGGCGGCGATTGCCGACCCGTATGGGGAACATGACGTTGTAGGAAAAACAATCCGATTGTTGGCCTCATGCCCGAAGACCGTTGCCGTATGCTATCTTCGTCTTCCTGCCAATGCCCGTCAAGTCGCGGGTGTAGTGCTTTCCGTCTGGCTCGATGACAACGTTCCTGTCGGGATACACCTTGTCGCGGATGATGCGGGGGTCAATGACCGCAACCCCCCTTCTATTCATGTACTCTTCGCCCTTGCCATTTGCCTCGCACCACCCGTCGTTCATCGCATCACACATCAATTTGTCGTAGGCGGCGTTGGTCTTCATCTTCCCTCCTGGATGAAAGATGTTCTTGGCTCCTGCGGTCAATTTCAGACCGAACTTGTTGTTGAACGCCGCAAGGCAGTAGCACTTGTCAATGTCAAAGTTGTTTATGTTTGGCAACGGGCCGTCGTATGTAGCCTTGATGCAATACGCACTGTTGGCCATGTCCCTGACGGAGGAGTAACTCTGGCCCCCTTCGTCAAGATACTCATCGACAAGCTGAAACAACGCCCATGTGCTGTCGGCCAGGAGAAGCGCACTCGGCATATCCATGACCGTGATGTGGCTTGCAATGCGCATGGCGACAGAGGCCATCTTGGTTCGCTTGACGCGATGCCATTCGCCTTCATCATCCTTGTAACAGTTGTCAGGCTCGTCGTCCCAATCATCCGCTATCCAAGGAATCGGGTCAGAGCCTGATGCACCATGCCTCCGCAGGTATTCCTTGCGGGCGCGGAACTCCTCCTCCTTCATAAGGAAGAACTCCTCATTTGCAAGCCAGGTCGGGTTTCTCCGCTTCTCTTCGTCAGACATCATATATGGCCCATTCATCACAAGCATTCTCCTTCTTTCGTGTCGCATTTGCCTTCCATCTCGCGCCACATATAACATAACACCTTTTCCCACTGGGGGGGCCGTAAAAAACAAACGCTTTAGGAGCCCCGCAGTGGCGGCGGGAACGCCTGGCAACGGGCGCCGCCGACAGATGCCGCCTTGCGCCCCCGACAAGGGCATCCATTTCCGGGGGCCGATCTGTTTTCGGCGCTCCTCCAAGGGTTCTGCTCGCCGCTTCGCGGCTCACTCCACCCCTGGCTATGCTCCAATGCCCCCCTTGCGGGGGCTTCCTTGCACAGGCAAGCCCTGTGTGGCTCACCCGCCTGCCACGGCGGGACGCCGTGGCTACGCCCGCTTCGTCAAGCGCGCCCAACCCACACGCTTCTCGCGTGTCTGTATTATGAGGGGCTGTTACCGCCCCTCTTGGGAAACATAGCATAACGATATAAGGTCTCAATCCCCTGAAAACGGGGCAGTATTCAGACTTCATGGGAATCGTAATTCCGGGTTTATTGGCAATGGTATGTTCCCCAAGAGGGTCGGTAAAGCCGCCATTTCGGGAAGCAAGGCGACTTCGCGGAATCTGGCAATGCGCGGCCACCGTGGAGCCACTGCGCCCTTTGCCTATGGAGCTGGAGTTGCCATGGCAGCATGATTGCCGTTCCTGCATGGGATTGGGAATGCAGTTTGGGCGTCAGCACCCTTGCATTGCGAGTTCGTCATGTAAGAAATCGCCATTACGGCGGTAATAGGGAATGGACGCAGGTTGCCGAATGCCGTGCTACATTAGCGGCATCGGCTTGAAGGTCAATCCCCCAGAATCATCCATGCCCACAGGGAGAAATACAATGTCTACAGGGAGAAATACAAAGACTCTGCGGCATCATATACAATGCCGAGCCATTGGCCCGTGCCATCAAGCGCGGGCTGTCTGATGCACTCAAGACGGCGCTCGTGTGCGACATGGTCGATTCCAGCATGCCGTCCGAGTGCCTGGACAAGGTGGTCTCCTTCCTCAAGTCCTACGACCTGGACGCGGTGCTCCAGCGCCTGATCCCGGAACTGGACCTGAGAAGGAAGCCTAAAGGAGGTGACAATGCAGAAGAGAGGATGGAGCCCGCTCCGCCGCTTCAAGCGGTGGCTTGGCAGAAAGCTCGAGGCTGCTTACTACTGCCTATGCGCGTACATGCCGGTGCTGCTGCAGAAGACGCTGTACTGGACTGTCATGGGCATCGTGTACACCGTCATAGGGCTGTGCATGGCCGTGTGGATCCTTATATGCCTGTCTGACGTGCTGATTCTCTTTATCCTCTACTTCAGCTCCGAGGTATGACGACGATGAAGTACGGACCTGATGCGACTGTGGATGAAGCACCAAAGGACTGGCTGGCGAGAACAGCGGTTATTCTATAGGGAAAAAAAACGGCTTTGCCGGGGCGACTATAGAAGTTTGACGTTTGCGGCAGTAAGTGCGGCGCATGGTGCCACATTATGGTCAGCTCGCCAAAGCAGACAGTAAAAAACCACCGCCTGAAGGCGGTGGCTTTAGTAGCTCGCTCAAAGCAGAATTACCAATTTGCCGCCTGAAGGCGGCGCGGAAGGGGTCCTTACTTGAAGGTCAGCCCCATTTGCCTGTCTTCCTCCTGGTCTCGTTGTTCCTGGGTCGCGATGTAGTTCCTGATCACGGCTTCATCGCGGCCGACCGTGGTCACATGGAAGCCCCGGGGCCAGAAGTGCTCTCCGCCGAAATTGCGCTGCCTTCCGTACCAGTTTTGGTCAAGTCTGTTAGGATTAGGTCGTCCATAAAACCACGTACGGAAACGAAAGTATATAATTCCCTTTTCAATGGCTTGTTGCGCAGTGTTTCCAGATAGTCACGGGCTTCTGCAAAGCTGGTGGTCTTGTTGACGGGGATGGCATTGCGTAGCGTCTGCGTCATGTCTTCCGTCTGCCCCCTTTCCTGTGTCTCCCACTTCGCCGCATCGATTCTGGGAACCTTGCGGGGCGCGTCGGGACGGAAGCCGCCTTCGTGGTTCAGACGCTCGACCTCCGCGTCTGAGAGGATGCGCACAGGCTTGATGGAGCCGTTGAGAATCCAGTCCTGCGGCGACGGCTTCGCGGTATGCGTACGTGGACGCCTCCATGGGCCGTATCAGCGTCTTGACCAGCGTGTCCGCCGCGCGGAGGAATCGGCCAGGCGGCCTGGCGCGCGGTGGAACGGATGTAACCTGCGGTCAAAGTCTGGGAGACCCTCACGCCGTATTTTGAGACCAGGAACATCCATTTCTATGTGAACTGCTGCGGCTTCCACATCGTGGAGTATTTCAACCGACACCACCCAGGGCCAATGTGCGGGGCGCCTGGCGAACAGGAACCAGACCAACAGTTCCCCGACGGAATGTTCCGTTTCGAAAAGAGAATGGGAGGGACGAACAAGCGTTTGGAAAGGCGCTGTTCCCCAAGAGGGTAGGCGATTGTCCAGTCAAAGCCCCAAAAATGGTAGCCACGGCGTCCCGCCGTGGCTACGGCCGCGTAGGCGGCGTCCTTGCGGAGCGTGGCGGCATAGGGGCGGTCGGCGCAATCCGCCGTCAATTCCCGCTGTCAAGGCCGCCGTGGATTACCTTGCGTTCGGCGGGCTCGGAGGGCTTGCCGACTGATGCCATCACGTCAAACGAAGAGAGGACGGCCAGGGAATAAGGCGGCAGTTCCAGTTTCCATCCGTCGAAGTCCACCAGTTCGCTGCGGCGGGCTGCGTCCGTGACGCGGCAGAAGGCCAGTGGCCTGCCTCCATGGATGTCCAGCTGCAGCGTGCAGGCTTCTGGATTGTGGTTGGCGACGAGTGCCGCCCCGTCCTGGCCGTCGGAGGCCGCCACAATTTTGAGCGCCAGTTCCGTCGCCCCGGCGTGGCATTGCCCTCCCAGCCGATAGAGTGCGTTGTATGCCTTGAACACATCATAGGTGGGCGTCGTGAGCATGCTGGGGAATTCGTAGAGGCCGCAGTAGGCGCGCTGGGGGTAGGCGTCGTAGTACATGGCCTTGTCGGTGTCGGAGTTCTGCAGAATGGCGAAGGCCGCCGCCACGAAACTCGCGCCGTAGTGGTTTTTCATCCGGCCCCAGCGCACTTCGGGGCGCGGGTCGTCGTCGGAGTAGTTCCATTCATTGAAGATGCTTTCCGTCTGGTCAAAGCCCTTTTCCCGCAGCGTATGCGCCACATAGTCGCTGTGGCATCGGATTTCGTCGGGCTTGCTGGTGTAGAGATGCCAGGAGAAGAAATCCAACGGTGCGGCGGTCGCGGGATTCTTCAAGTAGTCCAGGAAGTCATGGAACCAGGTGACGAACGACTGGTGGAACGCCGACGGGTCTGGACGGCTCACCGCATAGAAGCCGCAGGAGGCATAGCCTCCGACCTTGATTTTCGGGAACTCCGCCTTCAGGCGCGTGGAGGCCACCCGATACAGCTCAAAATACTGCTCTTTCGTCCCCTGCCACATCGGCGGATTCTCAGGCTCGTTCCAGATCTCCCAGTAGCGGAAGCCGTAGTGGAAGCCGTTGCCCCATCCCTGCGTATAATGGCGCACGATGCCCGCGCAGATCTCCGCCCACTTCGCGTAGTCCTTCGGCGGATAGATGTTGTATGCCTTGATACGGAAGTTGTTCTCGATCGTGCAGCCCAGGCGGTAGAAGACCTCCGCGCCCGACGCCGCAATCGCCTGGATGTAGGCGTCCGTAAAGGCGAAGTCATAGGATTCGGGGGAAGCGGGATCCGCCCCGAAGTTCGGGAAGACATTGTTCACATCGACGTAATGCGTCCCGCCGAAGGGCCCGCCCGCATCGTGGAGGCGGCAGAAGGGAATCCCCGCCTCCGCGAAGCCGCGCACCTGCCCATCCCAGGCCATCGGGCTGTTGTTCACCCCGTGAAGCGGCTTCATTCGGCCGACATTTCTGCTGAAATCGATGACCGCACTGCTCTTCATGGTCGCCATGTCCGTGTTCCTCTCCTCTGCATCAAGATCCATAAATATATCCACGCGCCAAGGATTTGGGCGGCCGCCGATGATAATAGTGAGTGAAAACGCACACAGGGGAGCCATGGGAACGGCCGTGCACTGAGCCGCTTGAGTTGCGGTATGAGGAGTCTCAATCCCCTGTAAACGGGGCGGTATTCAGACTGGAGAAGGCGCGGGCCCGCCGAGCGGACCGTATCAATCCCCTGAAACCCAGCGTGATGAATCCGCCATGAACTCATCCCATTCTTCTTTACGCGCTGTTCCCCATGAGGGGCGGTTCCATTGCCATTTCGCCAAGTCGTCATGCCTGATTGTCTGCTTCACGAGAGCTCATTGCCGACCCGCCTGGAGGAAAAGCGCGCTTGGCGAAGCGGGCGTAGCCACGGCGTCCCGCCGTGGCTGCCATTTTCGGGGCGTTGATTCGGCAATAGCCTACCTTCAAGGGGAACAGCGCGATTCTTTATTATACTCTCCGCCGCGACGGGGCTCAGAGGACTGGAAAATCGGCCTTGCAGGCCATCCGCGTGAAACAGGACGTGGCGCGTCCCGCCGTGGCGGCGCGATCTGCGGATGGGGTGCAAGATTCGCGATGGATCGGGGTAGTACGAAATGGACGTGGTATATTGGGGGAATGGCCGTGTGTGAAGTTTGAGACCGTGCTGGGTGGGCTGGACTGGCCAAGTCCGCCATCATCCAAGAATGAAGGGAGGAATGCAATGTCGGGTTCAATGTCCAAGATGAGTCTTTTCCCTGGATGGCGTCTGGCGCTTCGTGCGCTGGCGGTCTGCCTGCTGCTGGCGGCGGGCGCATTCTTCGTCTCCTGCTCCGATGGCAAATCAGGAAAGCGCTCCGATGAAGATGGGGCGTCGTATTTCGACACGCTGGCGGAGGCGGAGCGCGTCATCGACGCGCAATACCCGTCGGGCGGCATCGCCAGCCAGGCGGCGCGTGAGGAACTGCAGAAGATCCACAAGAGCGGCCGCCCCGAAGCGGAGAAGATCAGGCTCATTGAGGAGAAATTCCTGTCGGGGGCGAAGCCGGACGGCGTTCGCGCCGACGGCACCCGTTCCGTGTCGCTGCCGGGGGGTGTGAAACTGGAGATGGTGAGGATCCCCGCGGGGTCGTTCACGATGGGGAGCCCCTCCGGCGAGCCAGGGCGGGAGAGTGACGAGAAAACGCACCGCGTGGCGCTCACGAAAGACTTCTGGCTGGGGAAATACGAGGTTACGCAGGCGCAGTGGCAGGCGGTGATGGGGAATAATCCGTCCGAGTTCAAGAAAGGCGGGAACTATCCAGTGGAGCAGGTGAGTTGGGATGACGCGATGGCGTTCTGCAGGAAGTTGAACGACGCGGGGCTGGCACCGTCTGGCTGGCGCTTTGATTTGCCGACGGAGGCGCAGTGGGAGTATGCGTGCCGTGCGGGTACGACGACTGCGTTCCACTTCGGCACCTCCCTGAACGGGACGGAGGCGAACTGCGACGGCAACTATCCTTACGGCACCTCGACCAAGGGGCCTTTTTTGATGGCAACTTGTCCAGTCGGGAAATACCGCCCGAACGCATGGGGGCTCTACGACATGCACGGCAATGTCTGGGAGTGGTGCAGTGACTGGTACGGCGACTACGGCGGTGATGCCACCGACCCCGTGGGGCCGAAGTCGGGTGGGGACCGGGTGCTCCGGGGCGGCGGCTGGTGCGTCAATGCGCGCGATTGCCGCGCCGCGTACCGTGTCAGGCTCACGCCGTCGCTCTGCCTCAACTCCCTCGGCTTCCGCGTCGCCCTCGTGCGAGTTCAATAGGCATCCTGCCTTTCTTTGAGCCATAACCAGCCAAGTCGGCGCCGCCGCCAGGCGGCAGTCGGCCGTCCCCGCCGTGAGGCGGGGTCGCGCGGGAGCGCGCAAGGCCGCTGCCCGACTGGCGTCTGCGGCGCCGAGGGGGTCCAGGGGGCGTGCCCCCTGGCGGCAGTCTGGCGGGAGGCTGTGGAGGCCGCGCGCACTGGCGAATCTCCCGGGAATCCGTGCGGAATGATATGCGCACGGGACGGGCCCATGCTTAAAAAAACGCAGAGCCCGCGGCTCTGCGGACGCGGCTGCCGCCCCGTATGGGGAACAGCGCGTCGCGCGAAACAAAAAAGCCGCTTGAAATTGTGCTTCAAGCGGCTTGCAAATGGCAATCCCAACGGGAATCGAACCCATATTTACAGGATGAGAACCTGTTGTCCTAACCGTTAGACGATGGGATCACTCGGTCATTTTTGGAAAGTGCGCATACTGTAACCGCGTTTTGCGGAATTGCAAGCGGCGTCGGCCATTTTTCCGCGAAGAAATCGGGGTCGTTGAAGCGAGCGTCGATGGCGAGGAAGGCGGCGCCGAGGAGGTCGCTGTCCTCGCGTCTGGTGCGGAAATGGAAGGCGACACTGGCGTCGGCGGCCTGGAAGAGGAGGGCGCGCACGGCGGCTTCAAGGTCGCGGCAGAAGGCGTCGCCGAGCAGTGGGAGTTCGCCGTCGAGGACGACCTGGTCGGGGGAGAGGTTGTTGACCTGGTTGGCGAGGGCGATGGAGAGGTGCCGCAGGGCGGGGGCGACGATGGAGCGGGCGTAGGCGCGCTTCCTCCGGTAGTCGGCGGCGAATTGGTCGAAGGAGAGGGCGTCGTCGCCAGTGGCCTCGCGGGCCTGGCGGAGGAGCACGCCAGTGGAGCAGCGGGTCTCCAGGCAGCCTCGGCGCCCGCATTGGCAGGGGAGGCCGTCGGGTTCGCAGATGTTGTGTCCGAGTTCGCCGCCGTGGCGTCCGCGGCTCAGGACGACCTTGCCGTCGAGGGCGAGGGCCATGCCGATGCCGCGTCCAGCGCTGACGAGCATGGTGCAGCCCCGCGAGAGGGCGGGGTCGCGGTTGAGTTCGTACTGCATGCGACAGAGCATCATGTCCGCGAACTCGGGGGCGAGGCCGAAGCGGGTGCGGAAGAACTCCTGCAGGTCGAGCTGGCGCAGTTCGGGGAAGTTGGCGGTGACCTGGAGGCGGAGGCCGCCGTCGAGGCTGGTGCCGAAGGTGGAGATGCCCATTCCAAGGAACTTCGCGCCCGCCGCGTCCAGCAGCCCGCGCGTCACGCGCTCCAGCGTCTCCAGGAAGAGCGCGCGGGTCGGACGGGGCGGGAAAAGCGCCTGGTCGCGCTGGATGATGCGCCCCTTGAGGTCGGTCAGCGCGCCTGTGATGCCAGACGGCGACAGCGCGACGCCGATGAAGACGCCGCCCGACGGATTCAGGACCAGCCGCTCTCTCGGACGGCCGTTCGCGCTCTCCGCCTTGCCCGCGCCCACCACCAGGCCGCGCGACATGAGGCTCTTCACCGCGCGCGTGATGGTCGTGCCGTCGCAGCCCACCAACTGCGACAGCTCCACCCGCGACAGCGGCTCGCGGCGACGCAATTCGGAGAGGACCAGCATCGCATGGCGGGCCTTCAGGTCGCTTAAACGCAAGACTGGATGGTTCTTGAACATGGCTTTAATGTAGCACGCCTGGGGAAAGGGATTGAAGGGTTTGAAGGGATTGAAGGGATCGAAGGGATCGAAGGGATCGAAGGGATTGAAGGGATTGAAAGGGATTGAAGGGATTGAAGGGATAGCTGGTGCATGGGGATGGGGCGGGTTGCAATTTGCGGGAAAGGGAGTATATTGAGTTAATTTCCGAAAGAAATTAAGTTGGTTTTTTCATTGGGAGCGAGCAAAGGAGAGAATCGATGAACGGAGAAGAGCTGGCGCGTTGCCGTGAGTTGTCGAAGAAGATTCGGCTGCATTGTCTGCAGATGGTGTTCAAGGGGCAGAGCGGTCATATCGGGAGCATGCTGTCGACGGCGGACATCTATCCAGTGCTGTATACGCGGATATTGAATGTGTGCCCAGAGCGGATGAAGGATCCTGAGCGGGACCGTTTTCTGCTGAGCAAGGGGCACGGGGGCGCGGCGCTGCTGGCGTGCCTGGCGGAGCTGGGGTATTTTCCCTTGTCGTGGCTGGGCGAGTACTACTGCGACAACGGGAAGTTGAGCGGGCACATCTCGCACCATGTGCCTGGGGTGGAGTTTTCGAGCGGGTCGCTGGGGCACGGGCTTCCGGTGGCGTGCGGGATGGCGATGGCGGCGCGCCAGCGGGGCTCGAAGCAGCGGATCTTCTGCATGTCGAGCGACGGCGACCTGGACGAGGGGAGCACGTGGGAGGCGATCATGCTGGCGGGGCAGCACCACTGGGACAACCTGGTGATGCTGGTGGACTACAACCGCCTGCAGGCGCTGGGGTCGTCGAAGGACATCATCGACCTGGAGCCGCTGGTTCCGAAACTGGAGATGTTCGGCTGGAAGGCGATCGAGGCGGACGGGCATGACCCCGAGGCGGTGGAGGCGGCGCTCACGCGTCTGCCGCTGGAGGCGGGGAAGCCGTCGGCGGTGATCTTCCGCACGGTGAAGGGGAAGGGCGTGAGTTTCATGGAGAACGACTACAAGTGGCATTACGGCGGCCTCACGGCGGAGTTGCTGGCGCAGGCGGTCAAGGAAGTGGAGGAAGCGCGATGAGAAAGGCATTCAACGAAGAGCTGCTGAAGATCGCGGAGTCGGATCCGCGGGTGTACATGATCCTGGCGGACATCGGCTACGGCGAGATCGAGCCGTTTGCGCGGCGCTTCCCGGATCGCTTCATCAACTGCGGCGTCGCGGAGCAGTCGATGACGGGGGTGGCGTGCGGCGTGGCGATGGAGGGGAACATCGCGATCACCTACTCGATCGCGAACTTCCCGACGCTGCGGTGCCTGGAGCAGGTGCGCAACGACGTGTGCTACCACGACGCGAACGTGAAGATCGTGATCATCGGGGGCGGGGTGTCGTATGGCGAACTGGGGGTGTCGCACCATTCGACGGAGGACATCGCGATCATGCGGGCGCTGCCGAACATGGTGGTGCTGGCGCCGTGCGACAAGGCGGAGGCGCGGGCGGCGACGCACGCGATGATGGCCTACGAGGGGCCAGTCTACTTCCGCTGCGGCTACAAGGGCGAGCCCGACATCCACACGGGGCCAGTCGAGTTCCGCATCGGCGGCTCGCAGCAGGTGCGCGAGGGGACGGACGCGACGGTCTTCTTCGCGGGGCCGATCGGCTACGACGCGCTGCTGGCGGTGGACGCGCTGGCGCGGGAGGGCATCCGCTGCCGCCTGGTCAGTCTCTACTCCATCAAGCCCATCGACAAGGCCGCCATCGTGCGCGCCGCGAAGGAGACGGGCGGGATCGTGACGCTGGAGGAGCACAACCTCTCGGGCGGCCTCGGCGGCGCGGTCGCGGAGGTGCTGATGGACGAGGGATGCGGGGGCGTGCCGTTCCGTCGGCTGGCGCTTCCAGACCTCTATGTCACGAAGGTGGGCAGCCAGGAGTGGCTGCGGAACGAGTACGGCCTGGGCCAGGCGGGTGTCGAGGCGGCTGTCAAGGCGATGGTCAAAGGGAGGTAGAAGGATGATTTCACTGCAAGGCAAGAAGGCGATTGTGACGGGGGGCGCGGGCGGCATCGGCCTGGCGGGGGTGAAGGCCTTCCGCGCGGCGGGTGCGGAGGTGATCTTCGCCGACATCAACGAGGAGGCGGGCCGCAAGGCGGCGGCGGAGACTGGCGCGACCTTCGTGAAGTGCGACGTCTCCAACAGCGCCGACGTGCAGGCGGTCGTCGCCGCCGCGGACGGCAAACTCGACATCCTCTACAACAACGCGGGCGTCTACTGGAACGGGCGCGACGGGCGCATCACCGACATCGACGAGGCGGTCTGGGAAAAGGTGATCGCGATCAACCTGCGGAGCGTCTTCCTCTTCTGCAAATACGCGATCCCGCTGCTAATGAAGCAGGGCGGCGCGGTCGTCAACACCGCCTCCAGCGCGGGCGTCATCGGCATCCCCGACTGCGACGCCTACACCGCCACCAAGGGCGCCATTGTGCAGCTGACCAAGTCGATGGCCGCCGAATACGGGCGCTACAATGTGCGCGTGAACTGCATCGCGCCAGCCGCCATCATGACCCCGATGATGCGCCAGAGCAACCCCGAGGACTCGACCTTCGACGAAGAGCGCTTCCTGAAGCTGCGCACGCCGCTGCGCCGCTACGGCACGCCCGAGGAGATCGCGAAGGTCGCGCTCTTCCTCGCCTCCGAGGAGGCCAGCTACCTCAACGGCGCGATCATCGTCGCCGACGGCGGCATCACCATCAACGGCGACCTCTCGAAGATATAGCCGATGCCCGCCTGTCGTGCGGGGGCATGATGCGTAGCCACGGCGACCGTGCCGTGGCTACGCTTTTGCAGCGGGGCTCTGTTCCTCGCTGGCAAGTCGGGTCGCGTTTTTGTGATATAGCATCCAGGCGAGGGTGGCGGCGGCGAGGGCGGCGGCGACCTTGCCCGCGATCATGGGGGCGATGAGGCGCGGGGCGACGGCCTGGCAGAAGGCGAGGTGGTCGGCGATGGCGTAGGCGCCTCCTGGGAGGACGGCGCAGGCGAGGATTTTCCCGAGCGGGTTCATTTTGGCGAGCATCGGGAAGACGGGGAGGGGGTTGGCGAGGGTGATGGTCATGCCCGCCATGGAGGTGGCGTCGAGGCCGAGGCGCGGCGCGAGGGCGGCGAAGGGGCGCCGCGTGGCGCGGACGGCGAGTTCGGCGACGACGTAGGCGCCAGGGAGGATCAGGATGACCATGAAGAGGAGCGGGGCGATCTCCTCCATGGGCATGAGCCAGGCGGCGCAGCGCCTGCTGTGTCCCGTGAGGGCGGCGACCATTTCGGCGACGATGGCGATGGTGGCGACCTTGGTGAAGACTTTTCCGCAGCCGATGGTGGCGCGGATGACGGCCTGCGTGCAGGTGCGGAAGAGGAACGCGAGGATGGCGGTCGCGATGAGCAGCGGCAGCATGTTGACGAAGACGAAGCGCAGGGGGTATCCTGCGGCGAGGCCGCCGACGAAGGCGCCGGCGGGGATGGTGAGGATGCCGCAGAGGATGCCCCGGAAGAGGATCGGGTGGTCGCGTCGGTCGGTCAGGGTGACGACGAGGGGCAGGGAGCCAGTGAGGTGGGCACCGAGCAGGGAGCCGATGAGGATGCCGTTGAAGTCGCCGAGGCGCGGGTCGCTGGTGAGCTGGTGGGCGAGGTGGAAGGCGCCCTGGTCGTTGGCGAGGAGGACGCCTGGAAGCATCCCCGCGTCGATGCCGATGCGGGCGACGAGGCGTCCCAGGGGGTGCATTGCCCAGGCGATGGTGGGGACGATCGCCAGCATTCCGCCCATGATGATGAAGAGCGTCGGGAAGATTTCGAGGGCGGAGGTGAAGCGTTCGCCGAGTTTGAGGCGGTTTCCCGCGAGATGGTCGAGCGCGCCGATGACGATCCCGAAGGCGATGAGATAGGTGATGATCATGGCGCTTTTTATGCGAGCCAGCCAGCGAGGGCGGCGAGGATGCCGCCGACGATATAGAGCAGGCAGCCCTTGCCTGAGACCTCCTGCTCGGGGGCGTCCTCGGGCGCCTGCGGCGGCGGGTCGCCCAGGGCGGTGGCGTGTTCGCCGTCGAGCGACCCGTCCGACCCAGCGTGGATTTTGCGCGGCGGGGCGAGGTCGAGGGCGGGGAGGATGCCGCGGCGGGTTTCGGGGAAGGGCGGCATCGGGACGCGGCACAGGTAGCCGTCGTGGCCCGCGAGGTTCGGATGCGCCTGGAGCAGCGCCTGTGAATCCAGTTCCGCGTCGTCCTGGCTCACGATCATCCAGCTGTCGCCTCCGGTGAGGTCGTGGAACCAGAGTTGCGGGACGGCGCCTGGCTGGAGGCAGACCGAGCGCACTTCGCCGCAGCGGTGGTCGGCCAGCCACTGCAGCGCGTTGCCGACGGCGTAGACATTGGCCTCCCATTCGGAGGGCGGCGTCGGCGGCTCGTCTGGCCTGAAGAAGGGCTTGATTGAGGCCTCGCCGTCGAGTTCGAGGAGCCCCCAGCCTGGGATTGTCGGCTCGTAGTGGGCGGGGGCTTCGGGCGACTGCCCCGCCACGCGGCGGAGCGGCATTCGGCAGGCGATGGCGTTGTATTCGCGGGCGGCGTCGCGCAGTGCCTGGCGGGCCTCTTCGGGGATGGCCGACTGTCCGTCGGCGCCGAGCGGGTCGAAGAGCACGGCGTAGAGGCGTGGGCCGAGGGCGAAGACGAGGTCGGCGAACTGGGGTTCCTGGTAGCCGCCTTTGAGCACGAGCACGGGCAGATGCGGCGTCGTGGCGGTCGCGCATTGCTGCAGGGTTCCGAGGGCGGCGGCGTAGAGGAGGGCCTGGTTGCGGACGAAGGCGATGGAGAGGCCGAATGGGTTGGCGGTCATGGGAAGGACTCCGTGGTGAATGGGAAATGGCGTAATGTAATATTATATTAGCGTCGCAATGCCCGCGGAGGCTCAACCATAGCAAAAGGAGGAATGAATCGATGTCATCGAACTTTGAGTACTTCACCCCGACGCACGTGTACTTTGGGCGTGGCGAGGAGAAGCGGGTCGGCGAACTGGTGGCGGCGCAGGGGGCGAAGAAGGCGCTGATCCACTATGGCGGGGGCAGCGTGAAGCGGAGCGGCCTGCTGGACCGCGTGAAGTCGTCGCTGGACGCGGCGGGGGTCGCGTGGGTGGAACTGGGGGGCGTGGTGCCGAATCCGCGGCTGGGGCTGGTGCACCAGGGGATCGAGCTGGCGCGCCGCGAGGGGGTGGACTTTCTGCTGGCGGTGGGTGGCGGCAGCGCGCTGGATTCGACCAAGGCGATCGGCTACGGCGCCGCGAATCCAGGCGAGGTCTGGGACTTCTACGACTTCAAGCGCAAGCCCGCGGCGTGCCTGCCGATCGGGGTGGTGCTGACGCTGGCGGCGACGGGCAGCGAGATGAGCGATTCCTCGGTGATTACAAACGAGGAAGGGATGGTCAAGCGGGGGGTGTCGTGCGACCTGTGCCGTCCGCGCTTCGCGATCCTGAATCCAGAGTTGACGCTGACGTTGCCGGACTACCAGACGGCGTGCGGCTGCGCGGACATCCTGATGCACACGATGGAGCGCTATTTCACCTCGACCGCGACGCTGGAGTTGACCGACGCGATCGCGGAGGGGCTGATGCGCACGGTGCTGGCGAGCGCGCGGGTTCTGGCGAAGGATCCTTCGGACTACGAGGCGCGGGCGGAGGTGATGTGGGCGGGGAGCCTCTCGCACAATGGCCTGACGGGGTGCGGCAACCAGGTCCGCGGCGACTGGATGACCCACAAGATGGAGCATGAGCTGAGCGGGCTCTACGACGTCGCGCACGGCGCGGGGCTGGCCGCGATCTGGGGCAGCTGGGCGCGCTATGTCTACCGCGACTGCCTGCCGCGCTTCCGCAAGTTCGCCGTGAATGTGATGCAGGTGGCGCCGTCGGGCACGGACGAGGAGATCGCGCTGGCGGGCATTGTCGCCATGGAGCGGTTCTTCCGCGAAATCAAGATGCCGACCTCGCTGGCGGAACTGGGGGTGAAGCCGACGGAGGCGGAGATCGCGTTGATGGCGAAGAAGTGCGCGGTCACCGTCGGCGGCGCGGGCGGCGCCGCCAAGGTGCTCCGCGAGGCGGACATGGCCGCCATCTATCGGATGGCGATGGGCTGACTGGACCGCGTGAATTCGGCGGGGGGGGACTGGATGCGTTTTATGAAACAACTGTCTGCCTTCCTTGCGTTTCTCATGCCGACCGTGCTTTGCGCGGGAATGGACTGGTACACGAACTACACCTTCAACGACACGTCGCTGGTGGCGCACTACGACTTCAACGGCGGCGGCCTGCAGGACGGGGTGAGCCGCAAGAGCGTGGCGCCGCAGGGCGCGGCGTTTGTCGAGGGATGGGTGCCGCAGGACGGCTATGCGCTGGACGGGAAGGGACGGCTTTCGGTCGCGGACGTGCCTGGTTGCGAGCGACGGGGCGACTACACGGTCGGCGTCTATGCGCGGGTAGTCGGCGGAGGCGGCTATCTGATCCTGAAGAAGGGTGCGTTCGGCATCAGTTTCAACGACGGGCAGGCGCGCGTCTATGTGCGGACCGCGAAGCGGGACTTCACGATTCCCGCGGGCGGCTGCGACAGCGGCTGGCACTTCTGGGCGTGGACGGTGGCGGGAAGCCAGGTGTCCATCTATCGGGACGGCGTGAAGGTCGGGGGGAGGGCGCTTCCAGAGGCGTCGGCGAGCGGCGGCGAGCCGCTGCTGGTGGGGCATTCGGGCGGCTGGAGCAAACTGTCGATCGAGGGGGAGGTGAAGTCGCTGTTCGTGTATTCGCGGGCGCTGTCGCCGAAGGAGCTTGCGGAACTGGGGGCGGCGTTTGCGGCGCGGCGCCGCCCAGGGCCGTTGAGCGGTCTGGAGTTGTCGCTGCCGATCGGGGCGGGCAACAAGTTCTATGCGGACAACGTGGGATACGAGAAGAAGGAGCAGGCGCTGCATTTCAACGGAACGGACGCGTGCGCGGTGCTGCCCGACTATCCGCAGCTGCGGGCGCCGAAGGGGCTGACGGTGGGATGCTGGATCAAGCCTGAGAAGACGATGCCCCGCAAACTGGAGGAGCAGGGCTACATCGTCAGCCACAATTCGGGCGCGCATGCGGGGTGGTGCCTGGGCACCTACTACAACAACGGCCTGCATGCGAAGGTGGTGACCGACCAGGGGAAGTTCTCGGCGGAGGCGGCGCAGGTGCTCAAGCCCAATGTCTGGCAGCATGTGGCCTTCGGCTGGGACGGCGCGCGCCTGCAGCTCTTCGTGAACGGCAGGGCGGTCGGCGCGGCGGTGGCGACGAAGGGCGCCTTGAAGCCGCTGGGCGGCCGCGCGGTGGTCGGCCGCGCGGCGGATCGGAACGGCCTCTATTTCCAGGGGGCGGTCGATGAATTGCGCATCTATGCGGCGGGGCTCCTGCCAGAGGCGGATCCCGAGGCGGGCAGGGAGGTCGTGACGGCGGCCTCGAACAAGGATCCCTCGCCCGACCCGCGCCATCTGCCGCCGTTCCAGGAGACGGCGGGGCGCGCGCCGCAGCACCGTCCGCTCTTCGACTTCGAGGACCTGGGCGGCTGGACAGTGCACGCATACAAGAACATCACCTCGGCGGAGTTCGTGCGCAGCCAGGACGATCGGCTGTGGGGGGACTACACGGGCAAGTTGACGGTGGCGCTGGGGAGCATCTACGACCCGTCGCGGCGCAGCGTGGCGCTGCGGCCGCCGAAGCCGATAGCGATCACGGAGCCGTTCGACTATGTGGAGTTGTGGATTTCGGCGCAGAACTGGGCGCAGGGGGTGAACCGCCCGAAGGCGAAGGCGGTCTTCCGCGGGGCGGACGGCGAGCGGCTGGAGGTGCCGATGGTCTCAGCGGAGCATCCGTTCATCTACTGGAGCGGCTGGAGCCTCGCGATGAAGAAGCTGCCGCGCGCGGTCAAATTGCCCGCGCGCTTCGAGGAACTGGTCTTCTACGACTTCTCGGGCAGCAAGCCGAATGTACTCTACCTCGACAACCTGGCGGTCTTCCAGATGCCGAAGACGCTGCCGCCTGGCGTCGAGATCCCGACGTGGGAGCAGGTCGGCATCCAGGGGGCGGCGACGGGCATCGCGCGCCCCGCGGCCTCGACCGCCGAACCCGCGATGGCGCTGCGGCGGGAGGGGCGCGCGTATTTGTTCCAGGCGGAGAAGCCCGCGGTGGCGTGGCGCTATCTGCCTGGGAGCGGGACGCTCGGCGACCTCACCGTCGCCTTCCAGGGCGGCAAGGCGATACGGCCTATGCGCGGCGGCGGGTTCCGCTTCGCGACGCCAGAGGGCGCCGACATCCAGCCTGACGACCCGAGACTTTCGGCGCGGCTGCTGTCGTGCGAGGCGTCGGAGGGCGGCGTCACAAGCCGCTGGCAGTGGAGTTATGGCGGCGTGGCGCTGGAGCGGACGGCCATCACCCTGAAGGGGCAGGGGCATACGCTGACGGTCGCGCTTTCGAGCGAGGGCGGCGCGGTGCGGGAGGTGGTCTTCGGCGAGGTCGAAGGCTGCGCGGCCCCCGTCGTCTCGACGGTTCCGTACTGGGTGACGCGTGGGAGGGACCACACGGATCCAGCCATCCTCTACAGCGAGGGTATGGTGCTTTCGGAGTTCGTGGACATCTACGCGAGCCGCGGCTCGAAACTGGTCGGCGGCTCGCGGCTGCGGAATGGCGTCGCGATGCTGAACGGCGGCGTCGAATACGGGCGCAAGACGGATGGACGGCGCAATCCCGTTTCCGAGCTGTTCCACGTCACGGCGTCGGACGAGGTGGCGAAGGCGCTGCCGCACATTCCGAATCCGCCGAACCCGACCAACGCCATCACGCGGGACGCGATCTGGATGAGCAACGCCTGGTACGGGCGGATGCCGATGCCGGACTACTTCGACCGCTGCTTCGCGCGGCAGAAACTGCTCTACGACTACGGCCTGCGCAACCTCTTCGTGCGCGACCACCAGTCGATCGCGCGGCAGTATTCCCCGAAGCGGCGCGGCGGCTACTGTTCGATGATGACCCGCGTCTGCCCCGATCTGGGGGGCGACGCGGCGGCGGAGGTCTATCTCAGGCGCTGCATCACGGAACTGGGCTACCGCATGGGCTTCTACTCCAACTACACGCTGCTCGACGTCTGCAACCCCGACGAGGCGGGCGACAGCAAGCTGGCGCTGGATTCCAACGGCGACCCGCGCTACGGCTCCAACGAGGCGCGGATGTTCAAGTACGCCTACATCCTCGGATGCCAGCGGCGGCTCAACGCCATCCTCAGGAAGAAGTTCTCGGCGAACCTGGCCTATCCCGACCAGTTCACCTGCCGCGCGCCGTGGGAATACACCGACTTCGACGCGCGCGTGCCCGAGGCGGGCTCCTTCAACCCCGTGCTGCGCGTCTTCGCGGAGTCGATGCTCCAGGAGAAGCGTGATTTCCAGGTGACGCTTTCGGAGGGCATCATGCAGTGGCCGCTGGCGGGCTTCGTGGACAGCTACGCTCAGCCAGGCTCGGTGGACGACCCGCTCTTCCCTGAATTCCAGCTGCGGGAGATCCACCCGCTGGGCAATGACTGCGGCGCGCATCTGAGCCTGGTCAACGACCGCCGCCCAGGCGCGGTCGACCGGCTGTTGACGATGACCCTGGGCAACGGCAACATCGCGCACATCTACTGCATGGTGGTGGGGGACGGCGCGCCGCTTCGGACGCTGACCTACGCGCACCTCAAGAGCTACTACGCGATGGTGCAGGCGCAGAAGCACTATGCCGACACGCGGGTCGCGGAGATCCGCTACCACCTCGGTGGCAGGATGCTGACCGCGACGGAGGTGCTCAAGGCGGATGCGGTGAAGCACGGCCAGGTCTACACGCGCTACGCGAACGGCTTTGAGATCTGGGCGAACGCAAACCCGACGGAGACATGGGAGATCACGGCCGCGGGGCGGAAGCACCTCTTGCCGCCCTACGGCTACTATCTGTACGGCTCGGGCATGGCCGAGGGCGGCAGCGAACTCGTCGACGGCCGCCGCATCGACTCGCTCCGAGGCGACCAGTGGCTCTTCGCCAGCGGCGGCGGCAAGCCGCACGACTTCGGCTTCATGCGCTGCCGAGGCGCGTATGCGGTTCGCTGGGAAAAGGGCGTGGTTGAGGTCATCGGGCTGCCCGAGGCGCTCGACGAGGAGATCGAAGTCGACTTGTCGGCGCTGCCCGTGGCGCCAGGGAAGACGGCGGTCTATCTGGACCACCAGGGCAGGGCGGTGCGCACCGCGCCCGTGGAGCTCCGCGGCGGCAGGCTGCGGCTGAAGATGGGCGCGGATGCATACAAGGCGCGGGTGCAGGCGGCGGAATAGGCGCCCGCCCGTGGGGACAGTCGTGGACATCGGAAGAATCATCTGGAGACAAATGGAATGAGTGACATTCAGGCAGTGCTGGAGAATCGGACGGGCAATCATCTGATGCCGTTCTTGTGGTATGCGGGGGAATCTCCCGAGACGGTGTGCAGGGCGCTGGAGTCCATTCGTTCAAGCGGCATCCGCGGGGTGACGCTGGAGAACCGCGGCGGCAACTGGTTCAACACGGAACGCTGGTGGACGATGCTGGAACGGGTCTTCGCGAAGGCGGAGGAACTGGGCATGGAGGTGTGGATGCTCGACGATTCGCACGTCGCCACCGGCAGCGCGAACGACACCCTGAAACAGCCTGAGAACGCGCGCTTCCGCCCGAAGAACCTGCGGGTCGAGGCGGTCGATGTCGTCGGGCCGCAGTATGGCGCGCTCTATCTGCCGAATCTGGCCGAGGGGGAGGCCGTGGTCGAGGCAATCGCGTATCGGCGGGACGAGGAGCGCGGCGTGTGCCTCCGCGGGCCCGTGGAACTCACGGGCTGGGCGGACGGGCTGCTGCCGATCGAGCTGGGCGAGGGGCTGTGGCGCGTCTTCTTCGTCGTGCAGGCCGCGCCTGAGCGCCAGGGCTTCTGGAGCAACTACATCACGATGCTGTCGAAGGAATCATGCCGCCATTTGATCGACGAGGTGCACGAGAAGATGTATGCGCGCTGCGGGCGCCATTTCGGCAAGGTCTTCCGCGGCTTCTTCTCCGACGAGCCTGGCTTCGGCAACTGCAACGGCGAGTACGACGAGCACTTCAAGAACAACCGCCTGGGCAATCTGAAGCAGCTGGTGGCGTGGTGGGAGGACATGCCAGGGCGGCTGGCGGCGGAACTGGGCGAGGACCTTGAGGCTGTGCGGCTGAACCTGCCCGCGCTGTGGGACGCCGTCGAGGGGGAGAGCGAGCGCTACCAGCTCGCCTACATGAATGTCATCACGCGGCTGTGGCGCGACAACTTCACGATGCCCATCGGCGACTGGTGCCGCGCGCACGGCGTCGAATACATCGGGCATTATGTCGAGGACGAGACCGCGCATCTCCACATGGGCTTCGGCTGCGGCCATTTCATGCGGACGATGGACGGGCAGGACATGGCGGGCATCGACTTCGTCCTGAACGAGATGACGCCTGGCATCACGACCCTCGTCCACACCCGCGGCTTCGGCAAGGACACCTACGGCCCCTCCGCCTTCTACCAGTATGCCCTGGGGCGGATGGGCTCCTCGCTCGCGAACCACAATCCGCGCATGAAGGGGCGCCTGATGGCCGAGGTCATGGGCGGCTATGGGTGGACGGCGGGCCTCGCGGTCATGCGCGCGCTCTTCAACCACAGCCTCGCGAACGGCGTCAACTATTTCGTGCCGCACGCCTTTTCGATGGTGGTGCCGACCTGCTTCCAGGCGGCCGCGAAGCGCGACGATTCGGACTTCTCGACCTTGCCTCCTGGCTACTGCATGACCTTCCTGCCGCCGTCGTTCGACGGGGCGGGCTTCAATCCGCAATACCGTGGCTTCGCGCGGCTGGTGGCGCACATCCAGCGCACCGCCGAACTCATGACGGGCGGCACGCATCTCGCGGATGCGGCGGTCTTCTACAATGCGGAGTGCGACTGGATGGACGCGGGGACGCAGGACATCTCGGAGGTCGCGATGGCGCTCACGCGCGGCAACCTCGACTTCGACTTCCTCTCGCTCGACATGCTTCACAACGCGGAAGTGCGGGACGGGCGGCTCTGGGAGAGCGGCGTCTCGTTCAGCTGCCTGGTGCTGCCTGGGACGGCGGTGATTCCCGCGGAACTGCTCAATCTGCTGGAGCGGTTCGCGGACGCGGGGCTGCCAGTGGTGATGACGGACCAGCGGCCGAAGCGGACGGAGAAGGGGGCGGACCTGCGGCTGGCGGACGCGCGGTTTCGGCTGGTTCCGTCGGCGGAACTGGCCTCCTGCGTCAAGGGAATCTGCGCGCCGCATCTGCCGATGGCGGCGGCTCCCGACCTGCGCTTCTACTGCCTGCGGATGGCGGACGGCACGGAGCGCGTCCTTTTCCTCAACGAGGGGATGCACGAAGTGGAGACGGTTGTCGGAAAGCCCGTCGCGGGCGCGGTGGCGCTCTACGATCCGTGGACGAACCGTTGTTTCCGACCAGAGGAGACTGCGGCGGGCGTGCGCCTGAAGCTGCGCCCGCAGCAGTTGCTGGTGCTCTGCTTCGGCGTGGAGCCAGCCGACGCCCCCGCCTTCCGCTATGATTTGCCGCCCCTGGCGGAGATGCCGCTGGAATACACGCTCCACGCCCGAGGCGCGGGCGAGACGGAGAAGCGCCTCGTCGGCAAAGGCACGGCGGAGGCCCTCCAGCGCATCCTGCGACAGGAGACCCGCGCCTGCGCGGAGTATTTCTACGAGGCGGAGATGGACTGCGACCGCGATTGCGAAGTGCTGCAGGTGCCCGCGACAGGCGACTGCACGACGCTCCTCGTCAACGGCGAGGAGGTCGGCACGGACTTCGGGACGCCGTGCGTCTTCGACGTGCGGGGGCTGCTGAAGGCGGGGCGGAACCGCATCGCGATTGTGACGGCGGACAACCCCTCCTACGCAGACCGCTTCCCGCTTTCCTACGGCCAGAAGATGCCGTTGCAGCCGCATGGCATCGTGAAGGCCATCCGTCTGGGTTGACGGGGCATCGCCTGTCCGCAGGTGGCCTCATGCGCCAATCTGCGTGAAGATGCTTTTTTCCCCATGTGCTATGTTCACCAAGAGGGTCGGTAAAACCGCCATTTCGGGAAGCAAGGCGACTTCATGAAATCTGGCAATGCGCGGCCGCCGTGGAGGAGTGCGGCATTCCTGCCCAGGGAAGCCCCCGCAAGGGGGCGCCGGAGCATAGCCAGGGGGGGAGCGAGCCGCGAAGCGGCGAGCGGAACCCCTGGAATGTGAGTTTTGCAAGAGATTATAGCACTAACCCTTGATTCCAACAGCCTCGGCGAACTCCTTCCTGCGCTCCTTTGGGAGCAGTCTCAGCGGCACGGGAAGGCGAAACTCCTTGAACACATCGACCTGGCGTCCGACGATC
>JAEEGL015847945.1_pt1 | contig 28098 bp, 22 predicted proteins | sample 9134231 | NCBI WGS metagenome assembly JAEEGL01 (sample SAMN16246548, study PRJNA631951) | gut metagenome | biome: gut microbiome; feature: rumen; material: fiber-attached | host: Bos | place: Iran: Karaj | collected 2018-10
CCGCTTGTTCAGCCGTATAAAAAAAGTCAGGTTCCCTGTCCCGGATATCCAGGTCCCGGAGTCCTTCCGCTTTCAGATACCGGAACGTCTCTTCAAACGCTTTTCCGGATTTGCAGATGTTTCCCAACAGGTAATAAGTAGTCCGCACCGCTTTGTTGACGAAACTTCTTTCCGGATATATATCCTTTTCAATCAGATACTTCCGGACGTCACGCCAGGCTTTAAACGGCGTAAGCGGCGAACGTTCGATCGTCCCGACCAGACTGCCGGCCTGGTTCTTCCGGTAATAGATCAGGCTTTCCCGGATGACCGTAATCCTCTCCGCCAGGCAGAGTGCACGGGCAGTGAACAATGCGTCTTCTCCGTATCGTAAACACGGGAAATCCAGTTTGTTTTCTTCAATAAACGCTCTGCGGAACATCTTGTTCCATACAGCTTCTCCAGTAAAATTCAGAATAAAATCAGGGTTGGTTTCCCGGCTGAACGGTATTTCCTCCGGAAGCAGATTTACCCTCAGGTAAGAAGAAACCTCTGCCTCCAGTTCTGAATTCTCAAAAACCTGAACAACCCCGCAGACACAGATATCTGCCTGATCCCGGACGGACTGACTGTAAAGTTTTTCCAGTGCGGTTACGTCGAAATAATCATCTGCGTCCCAAAACACCAGATATTCTCCTGACGCCTGCGCTTTTCCGACACTTCTCGCTGCACCGGGCCCCTGATTCTCCTGCTTTATAATTCTTATCCGCGGATCTTTCTGCCGGAAAGATTCCAGGATTTCTGCGGAAGAATCTGTCGAACCGTCATCCACGCAGATGATCTCAATATCAGACAGCGTCTGTCCGCATACACTCTCAAGACACTGCAGCAGGTTTTTTTCCGCATTATAAACAGGAATAATTACAGATATTTTAAAAGATGACATTTTTTCTGACTTCCAATTCTGCCTGTCGATGATACAGGTTTTTATCCTCTCCGGAATCTACCCAGAATTCCCGTTAATAGCGAACTGTCCCGGGACTCTCTGGTCTCTTCCTCAGCTTTCAGTTTCTTTTTCAACCGCCTGACTTTCCGGACCTGCGCATCCAACTGCTTCTCCAGTTTTGTTGTTTTTCGCTCATATTTCCGCATTTGTCCGGAAATACGATCTGCGTCAAAATCACGGCCGTACTTCACAACGGATTCCGCTTTGATCATTGTAATCGTATTACGTCTTGAAATCAGCCGCTTAAGGGATTCTTCCGGATTTGGGACGTCCAAACTGGTTACCCGGTTCTCGACCAACTCCCTCAATTCACGGATTTTCATTTCCATTCTCACAGTATCGAGCCGATTTCTGAAATGTCCGCTGACTTCGGAAGGCGGCATCAGCGCGAAAGGTTCTTCCTCATTCAGCATCAGGACCGCTTTTTTTGTAAAATGGGAATTCTCCCCGAATCCGGCATTATAGGACATCATAACCGAAAACACATGGCAGAAGGTATTCAGGTAATCCTTTTCCAGTCCGTTTTCTTTCAGCCAGCTGTACAGATCGGACATGACGTACAAAGAGTCTTCCGAGTGCTTTCCCCTGTTGGACGTAATGGAATCCGAGCTAGAATGTTTCCTGACTGCGATCAGGCTTTCATGAACGCCAGTAATTCTCCCGGCGCAGGACAATGCGGCAAGATCAAAAAAGACATCGTTGGCCACCCGGGTAGCGGAAAAGCGAAGTTCCTTTTCTTCGATAAATGCCCGGCGGAATAATTTATTCGTCGGACCGGTCGAAACCTGCAGATACAGGTCAGTTGTCTCCTTCGGATTAACTGCCGTATTTTCCGGAAAAGCAGCCTCATCGAAACCCAGGTTTTCCCTTTGTTTATTTAAAAGCAGATTCTGTTCGCTGTATAAACAAACCGTAATGTCAGCCCGGCAGGCATCCGCCGCAGATACCATTTTTTCAAGCAATGTCTCCGCATACAGATCGTCGGCGTCCAGGAACATCACATATTCACCTGAAGCATGATCCATGCCGAGATTCCGGGCGGTGCCGGCGCCGCCGTTTTCTTTTGAGAAGCACCTGACCCTGCCGTCTTTCGAAGCAAAAACATTCACTTCGTCCAGAGTAGTGTCAGTCGCGCCGTCGACGACGCACAGGACTTCGAAATCCTGCAGTGTCTGCTTCAGGATGCTTTCCAGAAGGTGCGGTACATATTTCCCGCAGTTATACATGGGTATGACGACTGATACTTTAACTTTGTCCGGCATTTTCACTGTTCCCTTATTATGAGTTTTCTGATTTATGCAGAAGCCGGTCTATAAACCCGGCAATCCTGAAACTGAACCGGTCCATCCTGCTCCTCAGTTTCATGATTTTTTTCCGTAACCGCCTGTTTTTCATTTTTTGTGCTATATAAGCTTCCTTAATGTCTGCGTATCTCTTCTGGCCAAAAATCCGATAATACCGCAGCCTGGAATACATGAGAATTTTCATCATGTTTTCCCGCCTGATCCTGGTCCTGAAAAGAACGACTTCAGGATCCGGGCCTTCCGGATCTGTGGTCCCTTCGGCTATGTTTTCTTCCAGTTCCTTTATTCTCGCTTCGATAAAGTCTATATCGAAACGATTTCCGAAAATATCATTGATCTGATCCGGCGACATTTCCGCGAAAGGTTCCTCTTCATTCAGCATATGAACGGTTTCTTCTATGAATACCGGATTTACCGCAAATTCCGCATTATAAGCTATCCCTACCGCAACAGCATTGCAGAAGGACTCAAGATAATACTCCGCCAGTCCGTTTTCCTGTAGCCACCGGTAAAGGTCGCGGAATACACGGATAACGTCCTCGGAATGCTTTCCGCGGTTGGAAGTGATGGATGCAGTATTAGAGTATTTCTGCACCGTAATCAGGTGCTCGTGTACGCCGACGGCACGGTCTGCCGCAGACATGGACGCATAGACAAAAAATACGTCGTTCGCGACCATTGTCGTGGAATACCGGAGATGATATTTTTCAATAAAATCCCGCCGGTATAATTTGTTGGTCGGTCCGGGCGTAACCGATCGATACAGACTCTGCACTTCTTTCGGATTAATGCAGACGTCTTCGGGAAATATGTCTTTATTAAAACCCAGTTCTTTTTCAACACCTGTTTTCAGGTTTTTCTCATAATACAGACAAACGGCGACATCGGCCCGGTGTTTTTCCGCCGCCGCCACCATTTTCTCCAGGATGCTTTCAGAATAACAGTCATCCGCATCCAGACATATCACATACTCTCCCGTTACGTTATCCAGCCCTACGTTGCGGGCGGAACCGGCGCCTCCGTTCTCTTTACAGAGATACCGGATTCGTCCGTCTTTTGCGCTGCATTCTTTCACGGCTTCCAGAGTATTGTCTGTCGCACCGTCAATGACGCAGAGTACTTCAAAATCTTTGAACGTCTGATTCGACATCGTTTCAAATAGCTGCGGTACATACTCTGCGCAGTTGTACATCGGGATGATTACAGATATCTTCGGCTGTCTCATTTTCAGTCTTTCCTTTTTATCTTTTAGATTTCTCTGATTATTCCGGTCTTACCGGTTCCTGTACGCTCCTGCAAGCGCTGCCAGTACAGCGCCCTGTCCCCAGGGATAATGACCGTACTTCTGTGGATGGACGCCGAAATCGACACATTCGGCAAGCGATCCTTCAACCCTTCCATCCTGAATTTGACCGGCCAGTCCTTCCAGCATCCGGCGGACAGATGTCCGGTATTCTTCATCCGGAAACCCAAGCAGGCTCCATGCGATCATACCGGTCGCGGACGTGTCCGACGGATCTTCGGCCGGCAGATGCCACGGGAAAAGCCCGTCGGGGCGCTGGTATTTCAGGATTGCCCCGGCAAAACGACTGACTGTTCCGCACTCCGCCATTCCCATCATAAGCCAGCCGGCTGCCCGTCCCCATCCGATCAGGCCTTTCTTTTCCGCATTTTCAAGGTCATAGCCATGATACGGCAGGCCGGTTTCTTCATCCACGGCGTGTTTCATGAAACAATCCAGTTGGAACAGAGCGTTTCGGACGGCGTTTTCATCACTTCGGCATATGCCGTAGCGATGTAAAAACAGCGCCGTCATCCCGACTCCGTCCGCCAGGATATTTCTGGCCCGCTTCCCGGGCTGATATACGATCGCGCCTTCCGCGTCCCGTTCGGCCGTCCTGAGATAAGCCGATGCCGCATCTGCGCCGTCCAGGTATCTTTTTTCCCCCGTCTGTTCATAAAGCCGGACCAGGACGTAAGCAGCCAGTGCATCGTCCGGGTAAAGCACCCGGCAGCCCCGGCAGATCCACTGATCAAAGAAAGACGTGACCGGCGCCAGTTCTCCCGCTTCCAGGAGTCCTAACAGCAGCATGCCGAGCGGCCAGAACAGCTCGTCCCGGTCACGGACGTCCTTCCCGGCCAGTTTTTTCAGGCTGTCTTTAAACTTCTGTACAGGACTGCGCCGCTGCAGGGCGGCGAGATCTTCCATACTCACGCGGATGAGTGCGGCTTTTTGTGTTTTATAGTACTCTGAATGCTCCATTGTGTTTTCCATTCCGTCATGGTCCGGTCACGGGTTGATCCAACCCGAATTCAAATACTTCTTCCTTGAACAGGATAGGCGGCGAGTACTGCATGAGCACGATATCCGGACTGTTTGCTTCGATCCAGCCAACCAGAGTTCCCAGATCGTCTTTGAAGGTCCTCAGGTCAATCGTATCCACTTCCCGGAACATAAATGATAAATAAGGCTGGACGGCAAGCGTATAAGAATCCTTCACAATCAGCAGTTTCTCAGGGTTCACCGCCGTTTCATTTTTCTGGATAACAAAGGGGAAGTCACCGCCGATGTATCCTGTGAAACAATTATTATAGAAATAATTCTTATCAAATCTCGGCCTGAAAAAGATGACGTCTTCGAAAGTTCCCTCCCTGTGCTCATTATTTTTAGGGACATCCAGGGACATTTCCGTATCGAATTCAGGAATCAGTATATGGAAATCATCTGCACCCGTCCGGGTGAAATACAGTCCGACGCGTTTGCCATGGCTTCCCAGGAAGATTTTATCATAAGATACGACGCTGAAATCATCGAGAGTCATATGCCGGTCGAGCTCGTAGCCGTATAATTCGTTCAGATGACGGGCGATCGCCGTATAGGCAAGGAAACCGCCCTCCGCAGTCCAGTGATGGTCCGTGACAAAAAACAGGTCGTACCAGTCTTTGCTGCTGTCCTTTATGGCCGGCCGCAGATCCATCGTGGAAACGCCGCCTTCTTCCAGCCTGGAGAGCATATCAGACTGGTTTTCATTGGAATAATCCGTTATATAGTACGGAAGCTGTGCTTTGTCCGGATCAAGTTTTCCCGGTACACCGACGTAGAGGAATTTGATGCCTTTCTCTGCCAGATACTCGTTCAGTCTGATAATGGCGTTTGCATGATCCTCCTGATTATACCGGTAATAATTAAATGCCAGATAATCGTTGTTCAGCCTGACCGTTCCGTTTACATGACGATTGCCCAGAAGCCTTCGGTAAGCGCCGTGCAGATTGACAAAGAAATACTTCGTCTTAATGTTCTCCAGAAGATACTCCTCAACAGAGCGGAGTGCGGCTTTATATGAGGCGCCGGTATCCGCCGTCCGGTTTTCAGTTTCCGGACCGGCTGGTTTTTCAGCGGCTTCAGCAGCCTTCACAAAAGAATCTTTCAGCACCGGAACATTAATGCCCGAGAAAAAGAACACCATCAACAGGAACAGCACTGCAAGCGCCCTGCCATAGATTGTGTTTGTTTTTCCGGACATAGTTTTCTCCATTCTTGAACGCTCCGTCCGCTGCGGCGTCACCCGGATGCCGGACCGCTCAGAAATTAAAGTAGATAAACGGGTTATAACTGCCCATAATCAGGTACGAAACCGAAACCAGGAACAGGGCTGTATAAACAACTACGGATGAAACACCGAACACATTTATTACAGCGCGGTTTTCCGATTCATTGATTCTGCTGCCGACCGTCCTGAATAACGCGAAAGCGTACAGGACGGCGAACACCATGATAACTCCGTACTCATGCAGATAATAAACTGTCTTCACGGTCATAAGCGGCAGTCTGTTAATTCCGAAAAGGGACTTCAGGTACAGCAGGGTTTTCCTGTATCCGGGATTCCTGAACAGGACGCCGTTCAGGACGACCAGCATCACCAGGGAGAAAACCCGCCACAGCCCCCTGCCGGCAAACGTGCGGAAACGCTCGGGAAACCGGCCGTATTTTTCAATGACAATCAGCGAAAAATGCATCAGGCCCCACAGGAGGAAAATCCAGCTCGCGCCATGCCAGATCCCGGTAATTGCCCAGACAATGAACATATTCCGGATTGTCATGAAAGTCGAACCCTTAGATCCTCCGAGCGGGTAATACACATAATCTCTGAACCATGTACTTAAGGAAATATGGTTTTCTGTCCAGAATCCCCTGACCGAGGGTTTGCTGTACGGATAAATGAAGTTTTCCCGGAAACGGAAGCCCAGCATCCTTCCCAACCCGATCGCCATATCCGAATAACCGCCGAAATCGAAATAGATCTGGAGCGCGTAGCAGACCGCCCCGATCCAGGCTCCGGCAAATGACATATCATCCCGGCCGATATGTGAAAACGCCCAGTCTGTAACATTCGCGAGACTGTTGGCAATCAGGATTTTTTTATTGAAGCCGATCATGAAACGACGGACACCTTCCGAAAAATCATCAAATGTGACCGTCCTCGAAAGAATCTGTTTTTCGATGTCGTTATAGCGGACGATCGGGCCGGCAATCAACTGTGGAAACAGGGAAATATAAAGCCCGAGATAAAACAGATTGTACTGGGGCCGGGCATATCCCCGGTATACGTCAATCACGTAGGACATCGCCTGGAAAGTAAAGAAAGAAATCCCGATCGGCAGCCTGATGTTTGTCTGCGGAATCAGATCATGAAAAAAATAATCGATATTGCTGATCGCGAAATTAAGGTACTTGAAAACAAAGAACAATGAGAGGTTTGAAACGACAGCCAGTATAAGCACCGCCTTCGCTGCCGCAGGCTGTGCCGGCTTCAGTCTCCCGATCAGAATTCCGAAAAAGTAATTTGCGCTGATAGAAGCCAGCATGACCAGGACAAATCCCGGTTCTCCCCATGCATAAAAGAAAATGCTCGCCGCAAGCAGAAAATAATTTCGGTACTCCGCTTTCAGCAGACAGTTCACCAAAAGGACAGCCGGCAGAAATCCGAATATGAAAATCAGGCTGGTAAAAAGCATCTCTGTCTCTTTCCCGAAAGAATTACCGCCATTGTTTCAGCTTCCCGACCCGGGCAGTTTCCGGCGTACAATGCCCCATAGATATGAAAACTCTTCTGTCCTGCCAAACAGCAGGAAAAACACACCGTTGAACGTCAGCGTTATAATACAGGCCATCAGGACAAACGTCGGGATTGAAAGCCTGGCAATCACCAGCTTTGATATACCCAGATTAACGGCCGTCACAGCCGCCACGACTGTTACATAGCGCGCCGTGTCGGAAAAATAGGATGCCGCGCTCTGTTCAAAGCATACCCGGTAAATGATGAGCGGCTTCGTCACGTTCGCGATAAGGCCTGAGATGACGGTCCCTACATATATTCCGGCCAGGCCGATTTTCTGCACGAGCCAGATCGAAAGCACCAGATTGACCAGGCCCTGGATAATTGCCAGATATTTATCCTGCTCAAACACGCCCGCAGCTGTTTTAAAATTTGAGAGGACGATCCGGTCGCCCTTAAAATACAGATCAACCAGGATCAGGCAGAGGGCGGCTGAAGGCATAATCCACGCTTCACCCAGCCAAAGCCTGATCAGCGGCGTCAGCAGCACAAAGAATCCGCAGACCGCAAATCCGTAAATCCAGGAAGCGAAAAACCGGTATACCCTGAACATCTGGAACTGCCGGTCCCTGGATTCTGTGGCAATCAGGTTCCCGAAACCTGAAATCAGGGAATTGAAAATAATGTTCACGAAATTGGTGACCGTATTCATGACCATCAGGTAGTTGTCCACGACCCCTGCGACCGAAACCTCAATGAACGCGGAAATGATCAGGGCATCGGTCTGCAGCCTTGCAACGTCGCCTACTTTGTGCAGAACAAGCGCCCTGGTCTTCGTCCAGATTTCGCCGCTCTCCTCTTTGGAAAGCGGGATGACGTTCCGGTCATTCAGGAAAGGGTACCGGCGGTTCAGATAACGGGAAACAAATACTTTCTGGAGAAGCTGCAGCAGTGCGTCCGTCAGAAGAAACAGCAGGAAATTCTTTGTAAGGACGATCATCAGAATCTGCGCCGCTGCAATCACCAGTTTGGTGACTGTATTGATATTCGTCTGGATGTAATTGCGCTGTTCCGCGTTGCAGAGACTGAATTTATAAGCGATAAAATAGGTGCTGACCGTATTGAACAGGAAAATAAAGTAATACAGTTCCAGTTCCGCGACCGAAACCCCCGGGTTTTTAACCAGGTATTGCAGGAACGGGGAAAGCGCGACGCCGATGCCCGCGACCACGAGCGCGATCGTGGTGTAGGCTTTCCGGTACATCTGCATGTAGGATTTGATTTTCTCAGTATCTTTACGCGCGACCGGTGCGTAAAGGGCATAGTTTAACGCTGTCCCGATTCCCAGTTCGGCCATGGAAAGGATCGACAGCACGTTTGTATAAGTGCTGTTAATCCCAAGCAGATGTTTAGAAAGATTATGAATAAAAACCGTGCGCAGCACAAAAGAGATCAGCGCTGTTGCGAACTGACCCAGATAACCGAATGTGATATTTTTCGCAGCAGACTGAACTCTACCCATCCTGTTAACGTTTACGGTTTTCAGACCGATAATCATCTATCCGCGCGCGTAAACGGAAAATGATACGTACGGCGGCAATGACCGGCGCCGAGGGGTGCATCATAACCCGGCGCACAAGCCTGGCTGCCGAATCTTCCAGAGGACGGGGGTATTTCCCGGCCAGTTCCTTCGTATTCTCAGCCCTGCAGATTTCCTGTACCCTGCGTATACAGCCCCGGAGTTTCTCATAAGCCCCGCTGCCTGTTTCATATCCGCGCAGTTCATTCTTCAGTACCAGGATCAGCTGGAGCAGGTACTCCTCGTCCTCCATGGCCGGGTCCAGGCCCTTCTCCGCAATAATACGATGCATCACCTGTTTCAAATACCAGGCATTTTTATACATCCCGGCATCATATCCGTGAGCCATGGATCCGGGATTAAAGTTGTAATGATAATACAGGGCATTTTCAAGGATCACGATCCGCTCCGCGTCGACCATTGCCGGTACGGTTATGGTCAGATCCTCTCCCATCCGGATCCGCTCGTCCGGAAAGCCGATATTCCTTTCGATCAGTTCTCTGGAAAACAGCTTGAGACACCTGGAATACGCGATAGGGCGCTTCTCCTGCCCCAGTACCCGGTCTTTTACTTTTTTTTGCAGTTCCCCGCCTTCATAGACGCCGGCCGGCAGATTATATGTCAGCAGTTCTGATGTTCCGTCCTTCCGGTCACTGTAGCCGAGACAGCATGTAATCTGCTTTCCTGCCGATTCAGGAGACAGATCCAGTGCCTGAAAAAGGGCCCCGGCCATCGGCGCCTCAATCCAGTCGTCCCCGTCCACAAACATCAGGTACGGCGCCCTGCTTTCCTGTACGCCCCGCTTCCACGCTGAAATCAGCCCGCCGTTTTCCTTATGAACGGCGCGTATGCGCGGATCTGCCTTTGCGAAAGCGTCGCACTGCATACCTGAATCATCGGTCGATCCGTCGTCGACCAGGATTATTTCCAGTTCCCGCATAGTCTGGGAACGGATGCTTTCCACACATGCTTTCAGGTCTTCCGACCTGTTGTAAACCGGCACGATAACCGCAATCCGCGGCGCGCCGGGATCTGTTTTATCCATCATTTATCCAGTCTGACTGCCCTGAGACAGTTTCATGTACTTCCTGTATATTTCTTCCAGTTTGTCAATATGCTTACCGAAACTAAAACGTTCCCTGACGATCGAAAGACTTTCGTCCGACATCTCTTCCCAAAGCTTCCTGTCCCGGAGAAGCTTTAAGATTCCTTCCGCCATAGCGTCCGTATCCTTTACAGCGCAGAGGAATCCGTTTCTTTCATTTTTCACGACCGCGGGGATTCCGCCTACGTTCGTGGAAATGACCGGCAGGCCGTATCCCATGGCGTCAAGCGCCGACACGGGCATGGCTTCCATATGGGAAGGCAAAAGGAAAATACAACTGTCGCGGAGTTCTTTTTCCTTTGCATCTCCGACGATCCAGCCGGGAAGATGCAGGTTCTTTCCCAGACTTTCCGGTGTGCGTTCACGAATGCCTTCCAGATCCCCTGAACCGGCCAGGCAGAATACTGCATCCGGGAACTCCGCGCAGACTTTCCGCATGATCTCCGGAACTTCGAAAACGCCTTTCGCTTCGTCGATTTTCCCGAGGAACAGGATTCTTTTTGCGGCAAAACGGTTGTTCCGGCAAATGGGATCCGAAGTCTCCTCATGCAGGATGCTGTAGTTCGGAACTACTTCCACAGGCACTCCGGGTGCCATTCTTCCCACAGCCTGCTGCCAGTACGGCGTCAGCGTGATCATACAGCTGCACCGGCCGTAAATATTCCGTACCAGTTTTTTCTTAAAGGCGGATGCGCCGTCATAAAACACGTCCACGGCCGATCCGTGGATATGGTTGATCACCGGAATCCCTGCTCTTTCAGCCATCAGGACAAACGGCATCTTCCGGTAAAAACTCGGTCCGAACGACGAATGAATATGCACCAGGTCAGGCCGGTTATCCTTCAGAATTCTCCGAAATACCCGGTAAGCCTTCAAGCCCTGGATCAGCTTCTGCGCCTTGCTTCCGTCCCGGTAAGATTCCACATAAGTGACGTCAAAATCATCTTCCAGCCTGCTGCCGTAGTAATTGCTGACAACCGAAGCAATCCCGCCCTGGACGTCCGGCCGGGGTACAATCATACATATTTTTTTCCGGTTTTTCCTCTCCGCCATAATCCTTTTTATTTTACTCTATAATATCGATTCTTTCACCATTTCGGACCTGAAACCATGATAAAATGTATGTACTATATCTTCGGAGTGTAATACTGATGAGAAACAGGATCAGTGCCATACTGCTTATAACCGGACTGGCCGCCCTTCTGTTCTGCGCCTTGTTTTCGCTCAAATCCGAAGACAAGTCCAAATCAGAAGTTGAAAACCGCGCACTCTCTCAAATGCCGCTGCCGGACAGGACTTCTGTGCTTGACGGTACTTTCGGCCGGGCTTACGAGCAGTATTCCCTGGACCAGTTCGCGTTCAGGGAACAGGCTTTATCGCGATATTTCGGTATAGAGAATGATCTCGGCGTAAAGGAAAGAAACGGTTTTATCAACGCCGGAAGCAGTTTCTATTTCGAAGTCCCAAGAATTTTCCGGGAACTGCCTTCAAAACAATACCTGCTCGATTATTCATCCTCAAGAGCAGATGTTCTTGAAATACTGCAGTCTGCGGGCAATCCGGAAGGTACGGCCGTCATATCGCTCCAGATTCCCCATAAAACGGATTTTTATTATGATAAGTATCCAGTTCTTTATCCTTATAACCGGGAATACTATACCGCTATGCAGGAAGCGCTGGACCGGCGGATCATGGAGCAGGGAATTGCCCTTCTGGACGTGGCCCCCGTCATGGAAGAAAAAAGAGACGAGTATCTCTATTTCCGTTCCGACAACCACTATACCTTCCGGGGCGCTTACTATACCTACAGGGCGCTTCTTGACTATATCAACGAAAACTTCGGTGAAAGCCTGAAGTTTCCCGACTGGGACGACTGCGAGTATTTCAGGGAGAAAGGACGTTTTGTCGGTTCTTATCTGCGAAAATTCGGAGATGACGGCAGGCCCACCGAAGATTATCTGGAATATGTCATGCCTTACGATATGCCGGAGTATAAACGGTATGAAAACGGCAAAGAATCAAAACTTAACATACTGAATATGGCCAGTTCAGGTTATACGCGTTTTATGGGCGGCGACAAAGCCAACACCGTTATTGTCACAGACCGGCCGGAACTGCCCAGCATTCTATATATCGGGCATTCTTATTCCAATGCGCTGGAATTGCTGTCCATATACAGTTTCAATGAAATGCATTCTATTGACCCGCGCTATTATGACGGAAACCTTTCCGAGTATATACGAACCCATGACATTGATTACGTCGTAGTTTTGCGGAACGAACTGTATGAAGGGAACAGGAATCATAAGGCTTCTGTCAGGTAAACCCTGATTGATTGATTTGTAGTTGGAAACCCGTCTGCTGACGCAGATACTTGTGAGGATAAACATGGTATTCTCCAGTTATATATTTCTGTTTTTGTTTCTCCCGGTCGTATGTTTAGTCTATTTCATCCTGCCTTTCAGGCTGAAAAACTACTGGCTGTTATTATCCAGTCTTTTCTTTTACAGCTGGACTGCGCCGAAATTCACCCTTGTTCTTCTCGCGTCCATGGTCATTAACTATACGACGGGCCTGCTTCTTTCAAAAGCCGCGCACAGGAAAACGGTCCTTACCGCGGGCATAGCCCTGAATCTGGCCCTGCTGCTATATTTCAAATACGCAAACTTCATTGTAGCCAATCTGGCCCTGATCAAACCGTCACTGGCTGAGAACTGGTCGGCCGTTACTCTTCCTCTCGGCATTTCTTTCTTTACCTTCCAGGGTATGAGCTACATCATCGACGTATACCGCGGCGACGGAGAAACGCTGAAGAATCCGGCAGAACTGGGACTCTATATATCCCTGTTTCCGCAGCTTGTTGCCGGCCCGATCGTACGTTTCAAGAGTATCGCGGCGGAAATACATGACCGTTCCGTCACGATGGATCTTGCCGGGTATGGATTCCGGCGTTTTACCTACGGCCTTTCCAAGAAAATTCTGTTGGCGAACACTTTCGGGATGATGGCCGACGCAATCTTCGGGATGAACGCGGCGGACTGGAATTACGGACGGAACTGGATCGGTATTCTTGCCTATACGCTGCAGATTTACTATGATTTCAGCGGTTATTCCGATATGGCGATCGGTCTTGGCGCCATCTTCGGATTTCATTTCGACGAGAACTTCAGATATCCGTATATCTCCCGGAGCATCACGGAATTCTGGCGGAGATGGCATATCTCGCTGTCCTCGTGGTTCCGTGATTATGTATACATTCCGCTGGGAGGAAGCCGGGTAAAGGCCAGACGGCATATTTTCAACATTATGGTTGTCTGGCTGCTGACGGGCTTCTGGCACGGGGCAAACTGGACCTTTTTGTGCTGGGGCATTTATTACGGCGTTCTGCTCATTATCGAAAAATATCTTTCCGGAAAAATCATGGAACGGCTGTTCCGGCCCGTCCGATGGCTTATCACTTTTCTGCTCGTGATGGTCGGATGGGTGTTTTTCCGCTCGGACAGCGTATTCCTTGCCATTGAGTATCTGAAGAAAATGCTTGATTTTTCAAATACATATGAATCCAATATCTATATGCTGCGCTACCTGACCAATTATAAATGGTTCTGGGCCGCAGGACTGATCGGGATGTTCCCCATTATCCCTTTTATTGAAAAGAAAATGACCGCGGGTCCTGTCGCGGTCAAAGCACTCTATGCCGTCCTGGACAACCTGTGGATTGCCCTTTTGTTTGTCATCTCCGTTCTCTTCCTGATCTCCGGAAGTTACAACGCATTCATTTATTTTCAGTTCTGAAACCCGGTACGATACTTCACACCCGGCATTTCTCCAGGTCCGCGTGGACCTTTCGTCTGTTCTCGGGCGGAAGTTCCATGAAATCACTGCCGTATGCCTGCGCAAGCACTTTTTCCGCTTCGCGCGGGGCGGGATATTCCTTCCCTTCAAAAGAAAGCGTCCTGCCTTCCCCATACCAGGATACCGGATAAATTTCCCGGGGATATCCATAGGCGCCGAAATAAGACATACGCTGCTTTTTGTCACTTAAACGCTCCGATAGTTTCAGGACGCGTTCCCGGAACCTGATCAGGCGTTCGGGGCTGAAAAGCCTCAGAAACGTATAGCCTGCCCTCCCGCTGAGTTCTTCATACGGGACGTATTTCTGTCCGCTGTCGATTTCCCCGCGCCTGTTGCTGACAGCCAGGACGCTGTAGAGGAAATGCCCCGGCACACCTTTTGACGGGCAGAAATCCATCGGGAAAATATCAATGAAGACCCCTTTGTGGAACGCGGAGTTTTTGAAACGTTCCTCGTAGAAGAAAGTATTGTTCCGGCGGAGTTTCGCGTAGGGAAGAAAGTATCCGGGATCCGTATGATAATCCTGGAAAAAGTATGCATGATCCAGGTCTTTCGCGCAGCATTCATTCAGCCGGTCATAGTCTTCGCGGGGCATCGCGATATCAATATCGTCGTCCCAGGGAATAAAACCGCCGTGACGGACAGCGCCGAGGAGCGTACCGCCCGCCAGATAATACCGAAGCCCGTTTTTTTTGCAGATCCGGTCCAGTTCATTCAGAATATCCAGTTCGCAGGCCTGAAGTTTGAATAACAGCGGATTATCCGTATTCATGGTTTACTTGCTGCTCCGGCCGGATTCGCCGCTGTTCCTGTCCAGCAGGTCGGCCAGATCATATTTCTTTGACCCATACCGGTAGATCCGGGCATTCTCCGGAGAAAACGGATCCCCCTCCCTAAGATACAAAGGACAGTCCGCTTCCGAAATCAGCCCGGCAGTATAGCTTTCATGATACCTTATCAGGGGGATTATGGCATCCGCATCCTTCAGAAAATAGGAAACGCCCCTTACCTGGTAATGGATCCAGGAATCGTTAAGTCCGTATAAGAAAAGGAAGACTTTCAGCCATTTTCTCCACAGGTTGTATTTTCTTCCGCAGTACCCGACGACAAGTAAATTCTGGTTGAAACTGTTCAGATATTCCCGGATAGCGAAAGCCATTTCACCGGATGCCAGGTGGTCTGTCACAATCAGATAGTACGGCATCATTTTCCTGACTTTCTCTGCATAGACTTCCCCGTACGTCGGTTTCAGACTTGACGAAGTCTTATCAGCAAATGCCGTCTCCTGAACCTTTCCGGAGTCAATTTTCAGAATTCCTATCAGGAATCCGGAAAAAACAAACTGCAGCCCGTTTGCCATCAGGAATGCGCCGGGAATGGTAATCCGCATGAACTGCTCCGGCTCCAGAGTGGAATAACCCGTTCTTGACCATATGACGGTTGCGGCGATGCTGATGATCAACCCGGCCGCAGCAGCTGCCCCTCCGCCTAAAATCATGACATCTTCCTTAACCGACATAGGCTTCCGGGCATAATCGTACGGCAGATAATGGCTGGTGTACGCGTAAATTTTAGTGGTCATATAAAGCAGGACAGCATCGATCCCGATCGTGATGGCGATCATACAGTACAGTAATGTATTGATACTGAAAGTAATCCCGCCGATTCTGAAATTCCCGAAAATCAGCAGCAGGGACCAGACAGCTCCGACAATAATCAGGAAAAGGCCCGGATATAGATACAGCCAGGAAGGCGCGTACATAAACAGAAATTTTAGATGACGCCAGCCGTCTCTGAAACTTCTGAGGTGCGGTTTCCTGTCTCTCCCGTCTTTTGACAGCGTCGTCGGGACTTCCGTGATTTCCAGGTTGTACAGACTGGCCATAACCACCATTTCACTGGCATATTCCATACCGGTAGTGTGAAGACCGAGGGCGCGTATGGATTCCGTCCGGTATCCTCTCAGACCGCAATGAAAATCATGAATATCGCTGTTAAAAAACAGCCGCCCTACAAAAGAAAGAAACGGATTTCCAATATATCGGTGGAGCCATGGCATAGCTCCTTTTTCAATCCCTCCGGCAAAACGGTTTCCCATCACGAGGTCGTAACCGTTGCGCAGTTTCTCCAGAAACGGCATCAGTTTCAGAAAATTATAGCTGTCGTCGGAATCTCCCATGATCACGTATTTTCCGCGTGCTGCCTCGCAGCCGGCAATCAGGGCGCTTCCGTATCCTCTGACTTTCACGTCGATGACTCTCGCCCCGGCTGTCTCGGCGATCGCCTGGCTTCCGTCCGTACTGCCGTTATCGGCAATCAGGATTTCCCCGTCCACATGATTTTCTTCAAGGAACCTGGCAGCCTTGTTAATACAGATACCAAGCGTCCTGGCTTCGTTCAAGCATGGCATCAGAATGGTCAGTTCGCAGTTATTCTCCATCCTCATTTTGTTCCCCGCCGCTTACTCATCTAAGTTCTTTTTATGCGAAACCCTGCAGAAAAGGTCACAGTTGCTGACTGCATCCCCGGCACCGCAGTATTTCAGCGTTCCGATCTGGCGCAGGTCGATCCCCATTCTTGCCAGGACACCGATCAGCACGATCTGGTCTCTCTTACAGGGCTTCCCGAACTCTTCCCACCATTCATGCATCAGCGATTTACAGCGTTCGTCGTGATGTTTCCGGACGATAAGCGGCGCTTCCAGGAGGCCTCCGTTTTTCGGCACGCCTCTTTCTTCCAGAATCTTCCGGTATGCCTCAAGGTTCCGCGCCGAATCTTTTCCGAACGCCGAGCAGACGTCGATTTCTTCATAAACACAGTCCCGGTTTTTATGCATGAACATGGCGACCGGATAATCATCCACAGTTGCGGTCAGCGGGGTCAGGTCCGAGAAGATTTTGATGCTTGCGTCAATGTAAATGCTGTACTGGTAATCCGGAAAAAGTCTGTCAGGATGCATTTTGCACCACCGGTTTTTGCTTACAGGATCCTTAATACCCTCAGGAATGACGGAAAGATCTACCCGCTTCCAGAAAGAGCCCTCTTTCAGCTTACGGTCCGTTACGATGTAATAATCAATATTGTCCGGTACAAAAGGCGGTTCCAGGATTTCATCGTAATCCCCGAAAAGACAGGTATAAACGGCGATCTGCTTGTCCGAGAAGTAATTCTTTTCGTGATATCGGGCCTTCTCCTCGGCGCTCATCAGATGCTCGGGAACCTTCACCGGTAATGTGGAATCCTCTGAAAGCTTTCCGTTTTCCGCACTTTTGGCCGCTTTCTTCATTTTTACATTGTACCGGAAGTTATGGATATTGGTTTTCTGGTTTCTCCAGAACGTCTTCAGCAGTTTCTTAAATTTCCGCCGCCGTATTAATTTCCGGTAGGCCATGATATTGGCCGTTCTGTGATAGATGCCGGAAGAACGGATTTTCACAATACCCCTTGATTCTTTTTCCATGGATTGGAAAATCAGTGCAAAATACTTTTCATCTTCAGGCTGTCTCGGTTTCATAATAGTCTTCCAATCTTTTCTTCCAGTTTGAAAACAGATAATAATTCCTGATCTCATCCGGGACAGGACGGTATTCCTTCTTCAGGAACTCTGACAAAGGCTCCGTATCAGTACCGTAAACATATATATTATTCGGATCATAGAAATCGTATTCTTTCACAATGGCCTGGTCGGTAATAAGCTTCTTGTCAAAAAAAATCGATTCCATAACCCGGAGGGAAAGGCCGGCATGATCAAATGCCTGCATATCCAGGATTCCCTGGTATTTCAGCGTACGCTCGAGAAACACCTCGTACTTCACGTTCTGTTTGCGCTGGTCATACTGTGTTTCCGTAAGTGAGCCTTTATAAAAATCAAGTTCGCAGTCCCAACCGGCCGCACGTATATCATCCGCGACGGCATTCAGCCTCTCTTCTCTCCCCTTGTTCCTGCCGAGGAAAATGAAACTTTCTTTTCCTTCACATTTCCCGGTGCGTCTTTTTCCATATTTTTTCAATATTGAATCAAAATAGAACTGTCCTCCGTACAGAAGGCCGTGCAGGTCCGCATCTTCCCTGGAATAGGACCAGATATCGATTCCGCTCGGCATCCGCGGCCCGATTATCCAGCTGAACGTCTTCATCGGATTCCAGCACCAGATAATGATCCGGGCATCCGGCCTTCTCCTGATCAGTTCCTTCAGATAAACGAGCCACAGTTTTGAATCGAAGACCACGATTATGTCCTTTTTATCCGGCGGCGTTCTCTTCTTCGGATAATAAAAGATCAGTTCTTTGACCCAGTCTTTCTGCGCGAATTTGTGCTTCAGATAAATCTGTTCGTACAGATACTGCGAAAACCTGCATTTATACCAGGAACGGTTCTCGACCCCGCACCTGATAAATGTTTTATAAAAAGCCGGATGGTTAAGATTATCGCAATACAAGATATTCATATCCCGTCTCTCCTGAATACTTTTTCCCGGATACTTTCCATAATATATTCGGCTGAAGTCACCGGATCGGTTCCGTCGCCGGAAACAGTCACGTCCGGGCATCCGGGCCGTTCATAACTGCTGGAAATCCCGGTAAAAGATCGGATTTCCCCGCTGCGGGCTTTTTTATAAAGACCTTTGACGTCCCGCTCTTCACAGACAGAAAGCGGCGTATCCACGAAAACTTCGGTAAAACTGTCTTCACCGATAATCTGACGCGCTTTCTCCCTGTCTTTCCGGAATGGGGAAATAAATGCAGTAATAACGATGATACCGGCTTCATTCAGAAGTTTTGCCGTTTCAGCTACCCGCCTGATATTCTCCGACCTGTCCTTTTCGGAAAATCCCAGGTCGCTGCACAGCCCCAGCCGGACATTGTCCCCGTCCAGAATCATGGTATGCATTCCCTGCATAAACAGCATGCGCTCCAGCGCATCCGCAATCGTTGACTTTCCCGAACCGCTCAGGCCGGTCATCCACACCGTTACTGCACGGTGCGCATTCATGGATTCCCGCATGGAACGACTGACTGTCAGCTGCTGGTAAACTGCCCTGCCTTCGATATACAGCGGCTTTTCAATAATTCCGCAGCCTGCAGTCGCATGGGTTGCGCGGTCAATCAGAAGGAATGTTCCCATTCCCTGTCTTTCGCTGAACGGATCAAACACTGCCGCCCTGGCTGTCCGTACGACGCATTCCGCAATTCCGTTTCGGTTTAAGGCGGCGCATTCAATCTGTTCCCCGGTATTGACGTCAATACTGTATTTCAGTTCCGTCACTGTCGCCGGCAGTTTGTCGGAAGCGTGTTTAAACAGATACGTCCCGCCGGCCGTGAGTTCTTTGGAATCCATCCACAGGATCCTGGCGGAAAAGAGATTATGGACTGTCGGAAGCGGGTCGGCCGCAATCACGCATCCGCGTGATGCGTCGATATCCCTGTCCAGGCAGACGGTGCAGGCATCTCCCGCTGACGCTTCCCCGGCTTCGTTCCCCGCTTTCAGGATCCGGGCAACACAGGCCTTTTCCTCTCCCGGCAGCACGCAGACTTCATCCCCGATCCGGACAGTTCCGGAAACAATCGTCCCCTGATATCCGCGGAATGTGCTGTCAGGACGGCTCACGCGCTGGACGGGCATACAGAATCCCGCGATTTCAGGCCCCCGGTTTATGGTCATCGTTTCGAGATAACGCAGAAGCGGCATGCCGGTATACCACGGCGTATTCAGGCTCTTTTCAACCAGGTTGTCTCCTGCCGAGGCAGATACAGGAATAAACACCGCCGAATCCACCGGCCGGTCTTTGATCACCAGACGGATATCGTCCCTGATACGGTTATAAACTTCCCTGTCATAGCCGGTCAGGTCCATTTTATTGATCGCGAATATAAAATCCCGGATTCCGAACATTGAACAGATCAGCATATGACGTCTGGTCTGTTCTTTTATTCCGGCAACCGCGTCAACCAGTATGATCGCAGCGTCGGCAAAACTGGCTCCTACTGCAGTGTTTCTGGTATACTCCTCATGTCCCGGAGTATCCGCCACGATAAAATGCCGCTCCTTTGTAGAGAAGAACCGGTAACAGACGTCAATTGTAATTCCCTGCTCCCGTTCGGCTTCCAGTCCGTCCAGCAGCAGAGAATAATCTATCTTCCCGCCGGCGGAACCGACTTTGGAATCCAGTTCCAGCGCCCGTTCCTGGTCAGCGAAAATCATCTTCGCTTCATACAGCATGTGACCGATTAGGGTAGATTTGCCGTCATCGACACTGCCGCAGGTAATCAGCCTGAGAAGATCCCCGTTCATCAGAAATAGCCCTCTCTTTTCCTTTTTTCCATGCTTGACCGGCCGCCGTCCCTGTCGATTACCCTGGTGATCCGTTCGCTGTTGACCACGCCCAGCGTTTCCCTGACAATTTCCTCAAGTGTTTCCGCGTCAGACTCCACGGCGCCTGTTAACGGATAACAGCCCAACGTCCTGAACCGCACTTTTTTCAGTTTGATATCTTCCGGTTTCAGATTAAGATACTGGATAATCCGGCTGTCGTCGACCATCACAAGACTGCCGTTGTATTCGACACACGGACGTTCTTTCGCGAAATAAAGCGGGACAATTTCAATCTGTTCGCGCAGGATATAAGACCATATATCGGCCTCTGTCCAGTTGCTGATCGGAAAAACGCGGATACTCTCCCCCTGGTTGATTTCCGTATTGTACAGGTTCCACAGTTCCGGTCTCTGGTTTTTCGGATCCCACACCTGGTCCCTGTTGCGGAATGAAAATATTCTCTCTTTTGCCCTCGATTTTTCCTCATCCCGTCTTCCGCCTCCGATGGCTGCAGTAAAACCGTACTTCCTGAGGGCGTCTTTCAGCGCGCGCGTTTTCATGATATCGGTATACGCACCGCCGTAAGTAAAGGGGTTTACTCCTTCCCGGACCCCTTCTTCATTGGTGTAAGTCAGCAGGGTAATATCCTCCCTGGCGGCAATCCGGTTCCGGAAGCGGATCATGTCTTTGAATTTCCATGTCGTATCCACGTGAAGAAGCGGAAAAGGAATCCGCTCCGGATAAAAAGCTTTCCTGGCTATATGAAGCATGACCGAACTGTCTTTTCCGATCGAATACAGCATCACGGGACGCTCGCATTCCGCTGCCACTTCCCGCATGATATATATGGTTTCTGCCTCCAGGCCGTCCAGATAGGACTTTGGTCTTATCTCCACAGTTCCTTCAAATCCTCTCTTCCCAGAATTTCAGCCGTCCTCGAGATGTCGCCGCTGAAAATCTGCCTCAGTTTTTCCCGGTTTCTCTCAGACATCGGTTCTTTGCATTCCCTGTACAGGACAGGCGCCATAACTGCGTTAAGCATCCGTAACCTCGCTTCTTCATTGCTTCCAAGGTGCCTGGCACTGTTGCTTTTCTGATACAGTCCGTAACTTATTCGCGCGCACAGCGCGTTTCTTGAAATCCGGGACCCCTCGTTGGACATGTAGTCGCCGTCCAGGACAATCCTGTCCGTCCCGAGGAAGTCCGTCAGCCTGTCTGTTTCATGCTGCTGATTCCTGATAAAATCCTCAAAAATGATAAAATGCATCTGTCCGGGCTGATAATACTGCAGATACTGTTCCAGATAATAACTGTAAAAGAAGTCCAGTTTCGGGTTCGCTATCACCTTTTTCCGGATAAAATCGCCGAACATATCCTGAATATTGTTATGATGCAGAGAATACAGTTTCCAGTAATACGGTCCCCTGATTCTCCTCATGTACATTTTAAAGTAGGAATACACGGCATTGATCGGATTCCGCATCATAAATATCAGCTTAACGTCCGGTCCGAAATCCTTGATGATGTCCGCGGCATGTCTGCAATAAGCGGGTTCTATGCTTCCGGTCAGTTTCCCCTCGCAGGGATAATCCGGAAAATACTTCTCCTGAAGCCTGGCCACCGGATCTATATAGTTCTGGCGCCACGCGTAAAACAGAATTTCTTTTTTATCGACAGGGAGATAAATATGGGGGCTTTCCCGTAGAATAATATCCAGCGACGTCGTTCCGGATTTATTGAAACCGACGCACAGGAAATCAAAGCGGAAATCAGAGTTCATTTTCCAGACCTTCTTCCTCCATATACTCCCGGATAATCTCCGCAGGAGCGCCGATCTTCCTTATTAGTCCTTTCTCCATCCATATAATCCGGTTGCAGAGTCTCTCCATCTTTGTCACGTCATGGGATACCAGGATTACCGTGTGCCGCTGGTCCAGGATCATGCTCTTCATCCGCCGGAAACTTTTATGCTTAAAATGCTGGTCTCCGACACCCAGAACTTCATCGATCAGAATAATATCGCTCTCCAGATTCGAGGATATGGAAAAAGCAAGTTTGGAATGCATCCCGCTGGAATAAGTGCGGACCGGCAGGTCGATAAACTCTTCCAGTTCCGAGAATTCAATGATATCCTGCATTCTTTCCAGTACCTGCTTTTTGGTATATCCCAGCAGCATGCCCGAAAGAATCACATTTTCCCTGCCGGTAAGATTCGGATGGAATCCCACGCCGATCGACATCAGGGAAACGCTGTTGCCGTTCAGGTCAATAGAGCCTTCGTCCGGGGAAAAGATCCCCGCTACGGTTCTTAAAAGCGTGGATTTACCACAGCCGTTGCATCCGATCAGTCCGACGATTTCGCCTTCAAAAATATCGAATGAAACTCCCCGGATAGCTTCCACCACGACTCTTCCTTCTTTACGTTTCTTCCAGGATAAGCCCTCTCCGGTCTGGCCGGTGATATAGTATCTGACTTTGACGTCTTTTACGGAAATTGCCGTTTCTTTATCCATATTGATTAAACCATCTTAATATAGTTATTCTCATGGCCATACAGAATCTGTACCCCTACCGCGCAGAGCAGGAGGCTTGCAGCCATCCATATCCAGTACCAGCCGGCGGAAAACGGCTGTCCGTAAATCAGGGATTTACGAAGGCCGTCCATAATAAAGGCGACCGGATTAAAGTAAAGAAGCATATAGCCGAAAGGCGCGGGGATTCTGTCCTGTACGGAATAAAAAATGCCTGTGAAATACATCATCAGCCTCAGCCCGATCGGAATAATATTGGCGATGTCATCCATGTATACGCCGATGTGCATGACCACCGCCGAAAGCCCGAACGTAAATACAAACAGCAAAAGCAGCAGCGGAACGATTCCTGCAATATAAACAGTCGGGCGGATCCGGTAAGCAAGGATCAGCGCGATTACAATGCTGTACGAAATCACCATTTTAAACGCATTGGTAATCATCCTGGAGACAATCAGGATAAATTTGGGCATATACACTTTCACGATCAGCGATTTTGTAGACCGTATAAGCTTGCAGGACGTCTGCAGTGTCCCTGTAAAAAAACGCCACGCTGTCAGCCCGATAAACACAAATGCCGGGAAATACTCTGTCCTGGAATTGAATACATAGCCATAGATGAAAACAAAGACCAGCATCAGCAAAAATGGCTCAAGAATCCACCAGAGCCATTTCAGGTGAGAGTTCGCCACTTCAGAATGAAGATCCGCCTTGGATTCTTCTATTGAATAAGGCAGATACCTTTTCAGATCTGACCAGAACCGCTTCATTTCAGTTCTTCCTTTCCGTCCCGGGAATCTGGCTGTGCCGAAACTTCCGTCCCTGTCTCTGCCGGAGCCGTCCCTTTCCTGAATGAACCGGCACAATACAGAATGATCATCCATTCTGCAGTGAGAAGGAGCGGATAAGCGCCATTCATATAATAATACATGATAGTCGGAAAAGCGCTGATTTCAACATAGGCAATTCCACCCATCAGGACAGTCAGCGTCAGCACCACGGATGCCAGCAGCAAAACAAACGACGCATCTTCCGGCCTGAATGATTTCCTGAACGCATGCACGGCCAGAAAACCGGCCAGAACGGCAATCGACAGAAAGAATACTATGGGATTCAGTCTATGATATATATTGTCCAGAAAAACGATCCTCTTTACAAAGGTTTCCTTATAAGTCTGAAAGCCCTGATCGTCCAGAAGATTATTCTCGTTATAACCGGCCAGATTGTTGCTGTAAGCAATAAACCCTCTGACTTCTTTAAAACTGCCATGAGAAAATGGAACTGAGCTTGGAACGACGCCCTTCATCCTGACCAGATAATGCAGTTCACGGTCTAAAGCCCTGATGATTTTGCGGCTGTATTCCTGCCGCCAGGGTGACATCAGGGGAGAAGGCATCACCGGGTTGGTGCCTACAATGCCTGATTCAATCGCAGCGTTGATTTCCTCCGCGACGGCAGCATAAAATGCTTCCGCCTTTTCCGAAGTATCGGCAGCTCCCGCGTCAAACGCCCCGCGCCGCAGTGCCCAATGGAAAAACGCGTCTCCGGCCTGGTCCGGATACAGCCCGTATCCTTTTCCGAAATAGCCTGACCTGTGTGCTTCAAGATTATCCCGTATACTGTTCAGGGAGGGAGAAAGTTCATACAGGATCTCCAGTTTTCTGGTAGAAACGGAAACCAGGTCGTGCGGATCCGGATCCTGAACTGCGTAGATCGCTCTCAGTGCTTCAGGAAAAGAGCCTTCCGTAAATTCCAGTCTCCGGGGAAGCCCGTATTCTATTTCATTAATAACCCGGATTATATGATTCCCGGTGAGCAGCATAATAAACGGCAGGGTCAGACAAAGCACAGCTGCAGCCCGTCCCTGCAGGGAGGTTTTTTTGAATTCCGGAGCCCGGATCTGCTTTACGATAATGACCGCCGAAGCCGTAACAACAAACGGAAGAATAAAAACACAGTCTTCCCGGGTATTCCAGAACCCCCACAGCATAAAGCCTCCGAAAAGTGCATGGAGAAAACGTTCTCTGATATCTTTCCGGAAATACATATAAAACCAGGCACCGAAGACAAACATCACCTGCGCAGCTGTCAGACTGTTCCGGTACAGCCGCTGATAGGTCAGTTCTGCAGTCAGGACAGGATCGAACATCAGCACAGTAAACAAAGCAGCCGTCTTTGCGCGGGTTTTCAGAAGCGGTCTCAAAGAACCCGCCAGATAAATGCACCCCCCTATGTTCATCAAAGAAAAACCGCTCAGATAGGGTATTCCCATTTTAGTAAACACTGCGCATAACAGCGGATAAAAACATCCCTTCATCAGGATAACCGGCGAATAATCCCCAAGCCATTTTCCTCTCAGTATATCAGCAGCCATTGCCATTAACAGGCCGTCGTCCGTTTTGTAAGACGGACGGGCATGTACTGGAAGCGCGGTCGCCATAAAATACCCAATACAGGAAACCAGCAGGATATAGCATATGAAATAAACAGTATTTACCGATATACTGACTGTTTTTTTATTCTCCATCCCTGTTATCCGTTCACTTTCTTAATGTCTGCACAGTACAGCAGAACCAGTGCTTCCACTGCAAACATCAGCGGGTAGGTACCGGCAAGGTAAAACTGCGTCCGTGCTTTGTAAGCTGACACTGTTGTATAACTGATTCCGGCCACGATAAGGACCGCAGTGAGTCCCATGGAACTGACCAGCAGATAAAACTGCCCGTCTTCCTTTGTGAGGCGCTTTCTGAACATACGGATAAGCAGATAAAGCGTCATCAGAAAAACAGAAGCATAAAGCAGGAAATGATTTGCCTTCCTGTATCCTTCGTAAATCCGGTTCAGCCTCCCGGCATACATGCTCTTAATATTTGCAACCCCGGAATCGTCAAACACTTCTGTCGGATAGATAACAATGCCGCCGGTCAGCTGTTCGAACCGTCTGGCCCCCTTAACAGACTCAAGTTTCGAGTACGGCTGGTATCCGGCTTCCAGCCCCTTCAGATCGATCACTACCAAAATGGTATTCCGGACTTCTTTAGGCAATATTTTTTCGAATCCCGGCTGCCAGGGCGACATCAGCGGCGACGGCATGTGTCCGCGGCTGCCGACAATACCCCTGTCCATCGCTTCATTCAATTCTTTCGCGACGGCGGCATAGAACGACTCTGCTTTCTGCGCGGTATCAGCCTCGCCTGAGTCAAAAGCTGCCCTCCTCAGGATCCATATGAAAGTAGCGTCCGTAATCTCCGGTCTGCGTTTATCATACGCTAAATAATTGTCGATGGCGCCGTCAAGCTCGTCCCGGATCAGTGACAGCGTCGGGGAAACGGTGTAAAGCACCTTCAGTTTTTCCCGGGATACTGAAACCTGTCTTTGCTCATCCGGATCCACAACTGAATATATAGCGTTAAAAGCCTTCGGGAAAGAACCTTCTGACATCTCCAGTCTTACCGCTTTTCCGTAATAGCGGTAATTCATCAGGCGGATGCCCCAGTTTCCGGCCATTGTGATAAAAAACGGGGCAAGCAGGCACAATAATGTCAGGGACAGTCTCCTGAGATCGTGTTTCCGGATCAGGTTTCCGGCGGACCCGGCAAAAATTGTTACGGAAGCACAGATGACAAAAGGCAGGATAAAAAACGAGTCTTCCCGGTTATTAAGGAATGCGCATAGGACTGCGCCTCCGAAAACTGCATGAAGCAGCATCCGTCCCAGGTTTTCTTTGGAAAAATACATGAAAAACCAGGCGCCGAAAATCAACATGACTAATGCCTGAGTCAGACTGTTCCTGTAGAACCGCTGATACAGCATTTCCGTACAGAGCGCGGGACTGAACAGTATAAAGGTATAGAAAACTGCCATCTTCCATTTTCTTTTCAGCAGCGGTTCCAGGGACGCCGTCAGATAAAAGCATGACGCGCCGTTCAGGATGCCCAGGGCTGTCAGGAAAGGGACGCCCAGACTGGCACATACAGCCGTAAAAATCGGGAAAGTGCACCCTTTCATCAGCAGGACCCCGGAATAATACCCCAGCCATTTCCCCTGCATCAGACTCATCGCCATGCTAAGCTGAAGGTAATCGTCCGTTATATAAGTAGGCCGGGCATGAATCGGCAGGACGTTTGTCATCATCAGGCGAAGAAGAAAAACCCCGGCGGCATACAGCAGCCAGAACAATGTTCCTTTTGAAATTTCGATGGTTTTCTGTTTATGCATCGGTCAGACGTATTCCTCTCGATTCAGCGCTCCCCGAAGTCCGAAAGCCACGAGGAAAGCAGGTATTTTCGCTTAATCTTTTCACTTACCGGGCAAAGCGGTCTCTCGATGAACTCAGCCAGGCTCATGGCGCTTTCTCCGATGACAAAAATGTTTTCTTCCCGGTAAAAATCCTCTCCCGTTATCAGGCGGTTGTTTGTGATCAGTTTTTTATCAAAGAACAGCGCCTCCATGACGCGCAGGGAATAGCCTGCTTCCGGATCCGTATATATATCCAGCAGCCCATCCGACTCTCCGATCAGCCGGATAAGCTCCGGATAAGGCAGCACAGGCTCGCGTGTATAGCCGCCCCATCTTCTGTCCTGTTCGATATACAGGCAGCAGGACGCTCCCGCCTCCATAAGCCTGGCCTCAAGATCCTTCAGCTGCGGTTCCCTTCCCTTATTCCTTCCCGCAAAGACATACTTCCGGATTCCGGCCGTTTTCCCGAAAGCGGCGCTGTACTTTTTGACCAGGGAATCAAAATAAAACTGGTGATTCTGCTTCAGGTGATACTTCCGGGCGTCTCTTCCGGAATAGGTCCAGATTTCAAAAGTTTTCGGAACCCGATCCAGCTGTTTTTTATCCCTTACCGGATTCCATAACCAGTAAATCAGTCTTCTTCCGGAATAAAACGACGAAATCTTTCTTAAATATCTCGGACGGATTTTGGTATCGAAAACGATCACATCCTCCTTGTCCGGAAGTTCGGGAAGAGGCCGGTACATCAGGCCGAAAGGCAGAACCAGATTAAGTCCTTTCACCTGTGCCGCCTCAAATCCCGTCAGGTTTCTGTATGGCTGATGGTATTCAAGACCGTTTTCCCTGAAATAGGAACGAAATATCCCGTTTTTCCCGTTGTCATAATAAATAATCATCTGCCCGGTATTTCAGTCCTGTCTGGTCATCAGATAAATATCCGATATATGGGTGCTGCCGAGAGACGTCAGTTCATACCGGTACTTCTTCAGATCTCCCAGGTAAGGTGCGGTATCTTTACCCGTCCGGATCCAGACAAGCACCTGCTTCCAGTCCTCAGGCATCCGGATCCGGTGATTATCAATATCCACGGGGCATATCCGGCTTTTTCCGCTCATCTGGTTGACACAGTC
>JAEEGL010334214.1_pt1 | contig 28097 bp, 22 predicted proteins | sample 9134231 | NCBI WGS metagenome assembly JAEEGL01 (sample SAMN16246548, study PRJNA631951) | gut metagenome | biome: gut microbiome; feature: rumen; material: fiber-attached | host: Bos | place: Iran: Karaj | collected 2018-10
TACGCGGACAGGTATGACCTCTTCGTCACCGCCGGAAGCGACTATCACGGCACCAACAAGCCTCTTATCGAGCTGGGCGACAACGGACTCGACGATCTGTCAGATGCGCCCCAGAGACTTAAAAATTTCCTCTCTGAGGTTGCAGACAGGACCTTCAATGTGGTTTAATAGTCGTCGCGTGTCAAAATAAAACCGATCGGAGCCTTTTAATGACTTCCAACAAAAAGACTGCAAGATTCATCACCTGGAGCGCCGTCATAGCGGCCATATACGTAGTTCTCACCGTCGTCTTTGCGCCGATATCCTTCAATGTGGGACAGATAAGGATAGCTGAGATGCTCACCATCCTTCCTCTGTTCACTCCGGCAGCCATACCGGGTCTTTTCATCGGCTGCATCCTCGGCAACCTTCTGGGCGGAGCCATAGTGCTGGACATCGTCTTCGGAAGCATAGCCACTCTCATCGGAGCTGTAGGCGGATACCTTCTGAGAAAGAACCGCTGGCTGGTCCCGATCCCTGCGGTCATATCCAACGGCATCATCGTGCCGATCATACTCAAGTACGGCTACGGTTTTGACATGCCTCTCGCACTGATGATGCTCTACGTGACAGCAGGCGAGATCGTAGGATGCTACATCCTGGGCGAGATACTTGCCTCAATATTGATCAAGCAGGACAGGATCTTCAAAACAGAGGACTGATCATTCATAAAAAAGATCGAAGCCCTTCGGACATCAAAGTTCGGAGGGCTCTTTTCATTAATAAAGAAAACTTCCCGGGCCGAAGCCCGGGAAGTAAGATGTTTCATAATTCCGGAATATCACTCGATGTTTCCGGGAAGCGGGATCCAGTCAAGGGATACCAGCGGGATGCCCTTGTACTGATCGCGGTGCTCGCCTTCGAGCAGGGCGCATGCGATCACACAGATCTCGACTCCGATCTTGCTGCACAGCTCCATCGCGGCGTCTATGGTGCCGCCGGTGGAGACCACGTCATCCATGAAGCAGAGCTTCTTACCTTGGAAGCGGGCGTATTTCTCCTTGCCGATCCAGAGCTCCTGCTTGCCGTGTGTGGTGATGGATGTCACTTCCACGCCGACGGGATCTATCATGAAGGACTTCTTGCTCTTCCTGAATTCAAGATACTCGTCGAAACCGAACTCGCTGCAGGTTGCCTGCGTGAGTCCGCAGGACTTGGTCTGTACAGTGACGAAACCGTCGAAATCATAGGGGGCGAGCTTTTCCTTGAGCTGAGCCGCGGCTTCGCGGTTCCAGCGCGCTTCGCCCGTCATATCGAATGAATAGATGTAGAAACCGCCGCCTATATCGAGAAGCGGAAGATCTACGGAGAAATCGGGGGACAGATGTACCGTATACTTATCTGACCAGTTCTGCATCTGCTACTCCTTATACGAGACCCACATAGTGTCCGAAGAAGCGGGTGAGAACACCGACGACCATTCCGAGGAACGGGTTCTGGGACCATGCGGTCACGCCCAGTGCCATGTAGCCGGAGATGGGATTCTCGGATGCTGCGACTGCCTGGAGGTTCGGAGCAAAAGTGAGGGCGAATCCGATGACGAGCAGGAAGCCCGAGATGCTCTGCGCGGGCAGGTATTTGCCGAGGCGGCTGACGAGTCCGGTGAGGACGAGGATGCCGCAGACGAGCATGAATACGATACCGCAGGCGACAGGCCAGGGAGCACCGGCTGTTCCGGAGATGATGGCTTCGATCGGAGGACCTCCGAAGAGGGCGCTGGGGATGTCAGCCAGGGAGTTGATGATGGACAGGTGGTCATAGTTCTGTGACATGCCCGCGATGGAAGCGGTGATGCCGCCGAAGGAGATGTTGGCGCCGATATTCAGCATGACGATGCTGAGGGCTCCGAGTATGACCTGGAGGTTGATCGTGGGTTTGATGAACTTGAAGTCAGCCCAGTACTCTTTCTTCCAGAATCTCCACTCCGTGCTGCTCTCCATGGCTTCGCGGCCTTCTTCCACGACAGTGCTCATGTCGACGCGGCGCTTCTGCAGGAACAGGAAGTCGAGCGTTGAGAGAACGACTGACACGAAGATGGTCCATACGACGCTGTTGGAGTTGCCGGTGGTGACGCAGATCGCGTATGTGACGATTGCGGATATGACCGAGACGATGGTGATGCGCTTCTCCTGGCCGAACATGTCCCAGGACACTCCGGCGAGGATGAGGCCGACACCGGACATCATGCCGGATACGACTGCGGGACCTGCGAAGTCGGCGATCTTGGAGACGCCGCCGCAGAGGCCGAGGATGGTCATGATGCATGTGGCCATGAGGATTGAGCTGATGTTGTTGCGCAGGTTCTTCTTGACGCTGGCAACGGTGATCGTTTCAGCCTGGCCGGAGATGGGCGTGACGGAGCCGGTGATAAGGTTGCCGATAGCTCCGATGAGGTACGCGAAACCGGTGGGCTTGAGCGCGAATCCGCGGGTCTGCGCATAGAGCAGCTGCGGGACGCCGTTGATGATGACGGCGATTACGGCCAGTATGAACGGGCCGATCTGACTAAGAAAACCCATTGAAAACCTCCTGTGATTAAAGGGTGGATTTAACTCTATTTTGCTTTTCCCGAAATGCTCTGTCAATGAATCCGGAACGCCCCGGAACAAAGTTGTAGGATTGAACAGATAACGCCGTTTTGTCGGTTATTTATTTATCCATTTTTTTAACACTTTGTTCACATCTGCGCTCATTGAATGGAATGGTAAATAAGTCAGCCCCGCTGTCCAAAAGGGCAGCGGGGCTTTATTTGAACTTGTGTGATCTATTCCTCAACGCGCTCCAGATACTCGTCGAAGTAGTCATCGGCTCTCACTTCCGTGACGAGAGTCACATTGAAATCTCCGTCCGCCTTGGCCACATCATAGGTGAATCCCTCCCTGTAGAAGATCACCTGGCCGTAGGTCTCGCCGGGATCCGTGATGCAGCTGGCGTGGCACTGCACGGTGGACTCTATGAAACCCGGATCGATGGCGCACAGCATGGCAAGAGCGTCGCAGTTCATGACCAGGCCTGCGGAGCCGTTGGAGGCGTAGAACTGTCTGATCTTGGAGAAGGAGTCGGTGACGAACTCGCCGATCTCGCCGCTCATGAGAAGCTCTCCGAACTGCTTGTCGGTCCACATGGCTTCTCCGCCGCAGACATCCAGTCCTATGACTGTGACAGGGCATCCGGAATCCAGCATCCTCTTGTACGCCGGGGCGTCGGAGTAGACGTTGAATTCGGCGACGGGGGAGGCGTTTCCGGGTCCGAGGCCTGCGCTTCCCATGGACCAGATCATCTTTACCTGCTTCATGGCTTCGGGATCCCTGTCCATCGCCTTTGCGATGTTGGTGGCGGGTCCGAGGGAGATGATCTCCACCTCTCCGGGGTATTCCTTCACGGTCTGCAGGATGAAGTCGACCGCGTCGGTCTCCTCCGCCTGTCCGAGAGGATGTATCAGTTCCATGTCGCCCATGCCGTCCTCACCGAACACGCTGAAGGCCTCTATCGCCTGACCGCCGTATCTCTCGTCGGAACCCTTGTATACCTTTGCGTAGGAACCCGCGATCTCCAGAGCCATGAGGGCGTTCTTCGTGGCCTGTTCGATGCCCACGTTACCCGCAAGGACTGTAACGCCGAGGATATCCAGCTCGCTGCTCTTCGCCGCGAGGATCAGGGCGGAAGCGTCATCCGCTCCGGTATCGGTGTCGATTATTACCTTTCTGGGCTTCGTCTCGGACGCCTTCTTTCTGTTATGGCCAAGCCTGTTCGCCACAGCTGCGGTGACGCCCAGCGCCGCCGCGAGGATGGCGAGAGAGCCGGCTTTTTTGAGGTTGCTGATGCTCTTGAAATCCATTTGGACCTCCTTTTATATGTCAGAACAGTGTGTTTGCAAGATATGCTTTTTCTATCCTTCTAAGGAAGGTGAAGTCGAATTCTCTGTCTCTCCCGGCGGTGAGCTTCGCCACTTCCTCGGAGGAGAAGGGCTCACAGGGTATGAACCTGTATCTTCTCAGCAGATTCAGCTCCCTGTTTGCGAGAACGGGGGAGATGACTGCCACCGGTATGAAGGTGGCCTTCCTTCCTCCCTTCATTACGAGGTGAGCCACGACAGTCATGGAAGGGTGCACGTAGTCGCCGATGATCTCCTTCTGCCTGGTGGCGGAAGGCGCCACGAATATGGCACCGTTCTTCTGGGCTATGGACTTGATCTCCCTTATGTATCTTCTGTCGAAGACCATCCTGAGGAACTCGATGTCGTCAAGCTTATCCTGATCTCCCTCGAATCTCCTGTTGAGCTTCTCCTCGGTGGCGGGAGTCATCATGGGGGTGATGTGTATGCCGAGCCTGTTGAGCTCCGGGATTATCCCCACTATGGACTCGTACCAGGGAAGGTTGACGGGGAACAGGAACTCCCTGTCCGGATAGCTGTCCAGTCCGATGTACAGCAGCCTGCAGACCTCGCCGAGAGATGGGTGGTTGAAGCCCACCACGACGGTATCTTCGCACTGCGGGAGCGGAGAGGCCATGGATGACGGCGCTACGCAGCGTATCATTTTTGAGGCTCTCTTCCGCAGGCTCTCATCGCTCCTGTTCCTGCAGATCAGCCTTATGAAGAACGAGCAGAGGCCGCCGACGCGGTCCATCTCTCTTCTGAGGTCCCCGGCGCCGAGCTCTTCCAGTATGGATATCTTTCCCGAGTCCAGGAGCTCGCAGAGATCCTGACCCTTGTAATCTTTAATCTTCATTAGAATCCTTATGTCCTGTCATGCGCTGAATCCATTATTACTTCACCCAAAATAAAGGTCAAGTGTTTTTATATTAACGATTTGTTCTCCGCTTGAGCCTTCAATCGGATATAATAGACTCAGAAGGAAGGGAGTTAGCACATGGATAATATCTTTGAAAAGATAAGGAAAACGGGCATAGTGCCCGTAGTGGTGATAGAGGACGCCGCGGCAGCCTCGGCTCTGTCCGACGCGCTGTGCGAGGGAGGTCTTCCCGCGGCGGAAGTCACGTTCCGCACCGCGGCGGCCGCTGAAGCCATCAGCATAATGAAGCAGCGCCATCCCGGGATGCTCATAGGAGCCGGCACCGTACTCAACGGAGTGCAGGCCGACAGGGCGGTCCAGGCAGGCGCGGAGTTCATAGTCTCTCCCGGGATCAATCCCGGCACAGTTAGACACTGCCAGCAGATCGGGATAACTGTCATACCCGGGACCCAGACGCCAAGCGACATGGAACTTGCGGTGGAGATGGGGCTTGACACCGTCAAATTCTTCCCGGCGGAGCTCTCCGGCGGCCTCGCCATGATAAAGGCGTGCGCCGAGCCCTTCACGGGTCTGAGCTTCATGCCGTCAGGAGGCATAAACGCGTCCAACGCCGGGGACTATCTCGCATACGGCAGGATCATTGCCGTCGGAGGAAGCTGGATGGTAAAGAAGGAACTTATCTCCGCGGGAGATTTCGATACGATCAGGGATCTCGCCTCGGAAGCGGCGCAGCTGGTAAGGAAGATAAGAGGCTGATACGATAAACAAATCAACTGAAAGGACCGACTGAAATGGACAAGCGACTTGACTTTGACAGGCTTACTCTCGGCACATGCTACTACCCGGAACACTGGCCGGAAGAGCTCTGGAGGAGCGACATCGACAGGATGCTGGAAAACGGCATCAGGGTCATAAGAATCGCGGAATTCGCCTGGAACAGATTCGAACCGAAAGAGGACGTATTCGACTTCTCCTTCTTCGACAGGTTCCTGGACACGGCGGAACAGACCGATATCAAGGTCATCTTCTGCACTCCCACGGCTACGCCTCCCGCGTGGCTCACGGAGAAGTATCCCGAAGTGCTAAACGCCTTTAGGGACGGCACTCTCGTAAGACATGGCCTCAGGAGGCACTACAACTACAACAGCAAAGTCTACCGCGAGAGGACCGCGATAATAGTCGAAAAGATAGCGGAGCATTATTCCTCCAGGAAGTGCATCATCGGCTGGCAGATCGACAACGAGTTCAACTGCGAGTCCACAGAGTTCTACAGCGAGGCGGACCACGCCGCGTTCCGCGCTTTCCTGCAGAAGGAATACGGGACCATAGAAAAGCTCAACAGCGCCTGGGGCAATGAATTCTGGAACCAGACCTACAATGACTTCAGCCAGGTGTGGCTGCCTAGGCCCACGGCCAACGGCATCGTGAATCCCCACATGCAGCTGGATGCCAAGCGCTTCTGGTCGCAGAGCGTCAGGGAATACTGCAGCCTGCAGAGCGGCATACTCAGAAGGATAATACCTTCCAGTCAGTTCATAACGCACAACGGCTTCTTCGGTCATCTCGACAGTCACGCGATGACTCAGGAGAGCCTTGACTTCCTCACATACGACTCATATCCCAACTTCGCCTACGTGCTGGACTTCGATTCGAAGAATCCCATGAAGGACCGCGCCTGGAGCTGGAACCTCTGCCACATCAGGTCCATATCCCCGGTGTTCGGCATCATGGAGCAGCAGTCCGGTCCCAACGGCGCCTACGGCGGGGCCATCGGCGCCGCTTCCCCGAAGCCCGGACAGCTGAGGCTGTGGTCCATGCAGTCGCTGGCACACGGCGCTGACTACATCAGCTACTTCAGATGGAGGACCGCGCCTTACGGCACCGAGATCTACTGGCACGGCATACTGGACCAGAACAACCGCGACACCAGAAGGCTCGCGGAGGTCAGACAGGTCTCCGAGGACCTTGAGAAGCTCTCATGCGTGAAAGGCACCGACTACAGAGCTGATGTCGCCATCGCCTTCGACTACCTGGACGACTGGGACAGCGAGAACGACGGCTGGCACGGACCTGTGGGCAGGAAGAGCCAGGACGCCTGGTTCGACACCATGCAGAAGGCCCACGTGCCCTGCGATTTCATCTATTTCTCCGACGACTGCACCGCCGAGAAGCTCGCGAAGTACAAACTGATCGTCTTCCCGGACGCGGCGATAGTCACCGACAGGGCTTCCGAGCTGCTTCACGAATATGTTAGAAACGGAGGCACACTGGTCATAGGACCCAGGACCGGATACAAGGACGTCAACGGAAAGGTCCCCATGAGAGACGCCCCGGGGCCTCTCGCCGACATAGCCGGAAGCTATGTGGACGAATACACATACGTGTCCAGATACGACGAAGATCCCTGCATCGATATGGACGGCAGCTGCATGCCGGCTCCGTTCTTCAACGAGCTGCTGGTGCCCGTGACCTCGGAAGTCAGAGGCACCTTCGGAAAGGGAGTCTGGTACGAAGGCAGGCCTGCCATGACCCTGAACGCGTACGGACAGGGAAGATGCTGGACCTGCGGCAGCGTGTTCACGGAAGAAACGGTGCGCCATATCCTTTCCGAGGAAAAGATAGACAGCGTTCTCGCCGGAAAGGCCGAAGCTCCCGAGAGCGTCGAGGCCGCCGTTAGGGGAGACGTGCTGTTCCTTCTCAACTATCTCGGATCGGAAGCCGAGATAAAGCTCGACGCGCCCATGACGGATCTTCTTACCGGAGAAACAATATCCGGCAGATTCGCCATACCGCCCTTCGGCGCAGCAGCCCTTAAGATCTGACAAAAGGAGCCTCTGCCATGAGCAAGATAACAGCCAGCAAGAACACCTTTGACGACGGCACCACGCTGTACGACGAGTACGGCAACGTTGTAGGAAGGCAGTACAAGGACAGCTTCGGCGACGGAGTCACCACATATGACCAGTACGGCAACACGGTCGCAAGATCCTACGGCAATTCCTTCGATGACGGGGTTACGACCTACGATCAGTACGGAAACAGGATAGCCACCACCTACGGCCACTCCTTCGACGACGGCAGCACCACCTACGACCAGTACGGGAACAGGATCGCCGACACCTATCAGAACACCTTCGACCCGAGCAGCTCCACCACCTATTTCACCGGAGCCGCCGGAGCGGGCTACGCCGCAGGAGCTTCGTCCTACAGCAGCGGCTATGATTCTTCCTACAGCAGCGGATACACCTCATCATACATACCCACCGGAGGATATGCAGGAGGATACAGCCCGCCCGATCCAAGGACCCTCAGGAAGAACCGCATCTGCGGAGTATTCGTGACCCTCGGCATCATCGGTCTGGTCCTGGATTTCATATACGGACTGGTGGGGATCATAAAGCCTGACCTGATAAGCCTGGATCTCGGCATCTTCACCGCGGTATACGCGGCGTGTACAGCCGCCGTGGCCCTGTTCGAGAGCTTTGAGATGGGAGAATTCGAGGGAGGACTTGTCGGAGGACTGGCCGTCGCTTCACTGCTGTTCTTCTACATCTGCGGACAGGCCACTTACAATGCCAACGGATACAGTTACGGATCCGCACAGATGGCCTGGTCAGCTGTAAAGCATATTGCCTTTATAGGACTCATATGCGTCGCGGGAGGCATGATCATAGGTCTCGTGCTGGAGAAAGCCTTCTCCGGAAGCTACCGCAACGGAAATCTGGGTCTTGCGGCCGACGTACTGTCATTCCTGGCTGCTGCCGGGACCTGCTGGTCCGTATTTGCCGCCAAGACTCTCATACAGATCGATATCCTCACAATGATATTTGCCGCTCTTCTGTTCATGTCGGTACTTTCGATCGTCCTCAAGCGGGGCTCCAAGGGCATCTTCAGCGCCGTGATCAGGACGCTGATAATGACGGGGATCTTTACTGCTCTCCTGCATGAATACAGGTACCGCATGGGCCTCGGTTCGCTGATCTCCGCGCTGACTTCCATGATCTCCCTTAAGAGCTACATCATCTTCGGGTGTTCCGGCGCCGCGGGAATGATCCTCGGAGCCGTGCTGAAAAAGATGAAAAATAAGCAGAGCTGATCTTTCTGTTGTTTTTATGCGTTTTTGAGTGTATATTTGTAATAAATTTGACGAAAGGAGGAAAGAAGAAAACCAATGATCAACAGCGAGGTATGCACCGGCTGAACTGAATATGAGCGCATCGCCGAATAACGGGCATTGCCCGCTGTTTTAGGGAGCGCATGATCTGATAACTTTCGTATATTGTGACCGCAGTCTGGCAGCCGCAACGGAAGCTGCAGAACTGCGTTTTTTTGCGTCTTTTCACGGAACCGGGTATCAGAAGACAAAACAAAACTTAACACCTACTTAAGGAGTACAAGACTAATGAATATAAAACTGATCCCTGTCAGCGACGAGAACAGGGAAGCCATTCTGGCGCTCTCAGTCCGTGAGGATCAGCCCTTCGTAGCGTCCAATGACGTTTCACTCAGACAGGCAGACGAGGTCAATGAGGAAGCTCCCGGAGTCGCGCGTCCATTCGGCATCTACGCCGATGACAGGCTCGTGGGCTTCTGCATGTTCGCCTTCGATCCGGATGATGACGATGCGGAAGACCGCTATTATCTGTGGAGATTCATGATAGACAAAGACGAGCAGGGCAAAGGCTACGGCCAGTCGGCGCTTGAGGAGATAATCAGGTATTTCAAGGACAACGGCGCGGACAGGCTCTATCTGTCCACCGAGCCCGAGAATGAACTGGGCCTTCACGTTTATCACAAGGCAGGGTTCCGGGAGACCGGCGTCATCGGCGACGGAGAAGCCGTTCTGATGCGCATGCTCAAGGGCCCCCGCAAGGTAGTCAGAGGACTTTACGGCATCGATGTGGACAGCGAGATGCGCATCCGCGGAAAGCGAGGATACGGCATCAGTATCGCTGTGTCCGACTCCGACGGAGACATAGCCACATACTGTTCCGGCACCGGACGCACCGGTCAGGACTTCCCGGTCAACCCGGATATGCTTTTCCAGGCGGGAAGCGTCAGCAAGCCCATGTTCGCGCTCACTCTGCTCAGATATGCCGACAAAGGCATCATCGATCTCGACGCGGACATCTCCGGCGTCGTCCCGGAATACGCCAGGGGACCCATGACCTTCTCAGCACTGCTGAGCCACACCTCGGGATACAACCTGCACGGCTTCCCGGGATACCGCGCGGATCACGAGCCACTGTCTCTGGAGGACGTGCTTGACGGAAAGGGAAACACTCCCAGACTGCGCAGGATCAGGCCCTACGGAAAACAGTACAGATATTCCGGCGGAGGCATAACGCTCGCAGAGCTTGCCATTACCAGGATCACCGGCACGACGCTCCGCGACGCGTTTCAGAAGGAAGTCGCAGAGCCTCTTGAACTCACCAGGACGGGCTTTTTCCAGCCGCTGGATGAGGAACTTGTCGAAAACGCCGCATTCGGGGGAAGGCTCGCGCAGAGAGAAGACCCCGCTCACGGTTATCACTACTATCCCGAGCACGCGGCCGCCGGACTCTGGACGACTCCAACTGAGCTTGTAAAGATCGGCCTGGCTCTTTCCCGCAGCTGCAGGGATGGCGGATTCCTCAGAAAGGAGACCGCACAGCGCATGCTGACTCCGGTCATGGACAATTACGGACTGTGTGTATACAGCTTCAGAGGCGATGTCGGAGAACACGGCGGCTGTAACGAGGGATTCGTGACGGAGTGGATGTTCTCGCTCAGATCTGATATCTGCGTGGCCAGCATGTACAACCGCGCCACCGATGAGATGGACTGGAAGCAGACCTATCTCGCCCTTAAGCTTTTCCAGGATATGGAAGAGGATCTGTTCGACGACGCGGACACCGATGAATGGAGAGCCTTCTGCGGCAGATACGAGCAGCTCAACGATGACTTCCGTCTGGAGGAGGTCTTCATGGAGGACGGCAAACTGTATGCCAGGATAAACGGGGAAGACGGCGAATTCACAAGCCAGCTATATCCCATCGGCGACAACACCTTCGGCAGGAAAGGCGGATTCGCAAAGATCGAGTTCGGAAAAGACTGTCTCACTGTAGACGGCATCACCTGCAGAAAGATCAAATAAGATAAGGAAAAGCAGCTGAAAATGCTGCAGGACATGATAATGGATAAACACGAAAAGATACTGGACCTTGCCCGCAGGGCCCATGAAAAAGACAGCTTCAACGGCGCATGGCTCTACGCCGAGAACGGCGGGATAGTCTCCAAAGGCGCCGTCGGCTTCCGCGACCCGGAAGACAAGGAGCCCCTCACGGAGGATTCCGTATTCCAGCTCGCTTCTGTAACGAAGCAGTTCACGGCCGCTGCCGTGATGCTGGCGGTCAGAAAAGGACTTCTGGACCTTGACGACGAGATCGTGAAGTATTTCCCGCAGATACCGTATCCCGGCGCGACGGTGAGACATCTTCTCACCCACACCAGCGGCATCCCCGATTACTTCGACGACTCCGACTGGTTCATCGACAAATGGAAGAGAGAGGACAAAGTGCCGTGTAACGACGAGATCCTGAACTTCCTCTGCGAGACCAAGGCTGAGCGCTACGGCGCTCCCGGGGATCAGTACGAATATTCCAACACCGGCTACAACCTTCTGGCGCTGTTGGTGGAGCGTCTCTCCGGCGTGCCTTTCGAGAAGTTCCTTCAGGAGAACATATTCGATCCGGCCGGAATGACGCATACACACTGCTGTCATATACGCCGAGACGGTGTGCCCTTCGTGAACTACGCGCAGGCGACGGTCATAGAAGATGACAGGTATGTCGCGGACGTTGATTCAGAAGAAGACCGCGTCGTCACCGCGTTCGACGGGCTCAACGGGGACGATTACGTCTATACCACGCTCGACGATATGTTCAGGTGGGACAGGGTACTGCGCGAGGGCAGCGTCATCACTGAGGAAGAGCAGCAGCTCATGTATGCGCCCGTGGTGCTCAACAGCGGAGAGGTCTACCGCGATGAGGATGAGGATGACGGAGAAGGATACGGCTTCGGCTGGGGCGTCTCTCACAGAGACGGTCTCGGTCTCGTTGTCAGCCACTCCGGCGGCATGCCCGGCGTATTCACCTGGTTCGAGCGCTTCGTCAACGCGGACAAAGTTATCATCACGCTCTTCAACCGCGATCCCATGGACTACAGGGCGGAAGACACCGCCTGGGAAGGAATAAGGGATATAGCGTACGGAAGGGAGCCCGGACCCGTGGTGTCGATCGAGGATATCGCGGTGAAGGATCCCGACAGATCTGCCTGGGAGAGCTACTGCGGAAAGTACGAACATCCGGAAGACGACGACTTCATCATCGACGAGATCTGCCTGAAGGACGGAGATCTGTACGCGGAGGCCATCGACGACGACGGAGTCGAGTTCGAGTTCCGTCTCTATCCGATAGGCGGGAACGAATTCGGCCGCAAGCGCGGAATGGTAAAGATCACCTTCGCTGACGGCAGCATCAGCTACGCCGGCGCCACCTGCAGAAAGATCTGAAGAATACCGGTATCATCAAAGGTCCGCCATAGTGCGGACCTTTTTTTCAACATTTCACTCTTTATATGTATACTGGACAGAATAAAAATGAGATAATCATACTGAGATAATTTGGACTAATATATAGACCTTTCATGGAAGTGCAAAATGAGTTTCATCGAGTTTGACGGTGTTAGCAAGATATATCAGATGGGCGAAGTTGAGATAAAAGCTCTCAGCGGCGTCTCATTCTCCATAGATAAAGGTGAGTTCGTGGTTGTCCTCGGCTCCAGCGGAGCGGGAAAGACCACCATACTCAACATCCTCGGAGGCATGGATACCGCCACCTCCGGCAGGATCACGGTGGGAGACAGGGAGATCTCCGGCCTTAAGGAGAAGGACCTGTGCGAATACCGTCGCAGCGACGTGGGATTCGTGTTCCAGTTCTACAACCTGGTCCAGAACCTGACGGCAAAGGAGAACGTGGAGCTGGCGGTGCAGCTGTGCTCCGATCCGATGGACCCGGTGTTCGTGCTCAAGATGGTGGGACTCGAGGAGCGCATGAACAACTTCCCGTCGCAGCTGTCGGGAGGCGAGCAGCAGAGAGTCGCCATCGCGAGAGCCGTTGCCAAGAACCCCAAGCTGCTGCTTTGCGACGAGCCCACCGGAGCGCTGGACTATGTCACCGGAAAGCAGGTCCTGAGAGTGCTGCAGGACATGTGCGACAAGCAGAACATGACGGTGGTCATGATCACCCACAACAGCGCACTGGCCGAGATGGGCCGGAAGATAATCAGAGTAAAGAGCGGTCACATTGAATCGGTGGAGATCAATGAATCGCCAAAGAGCATAGAGGATATCGAGTACTGATGTTCAACAAAGACACTGTCAGGCTGATAGGGAAGTCCTTCAAGCGGTTCTTCTCCCTTCTCATGATAGTCCTCATAGGCTCCTCATTCATGATGGGCCTGCTGAGCACCAGGGAGATAATGGAGAAGAGCGTAGACAGATACAACGACAGCTATTCCCTTCAGGACATACAGCTCTACTCCTCCTACGGATTCGACGGGGGAGACCTGAGCGCCATACGCAAGCAGGAGTGGGTGGACCATGTTTTTGCCAGCCGCATGCGTGACGTTTTGTCCATGAACGCCGACGGGGACGTCGCCGTGACCCGCATAGAGGAGACGGACAGGGCCGTCAATAAATTCGAGCTGGTGGAGGGTAGGATGCCCCAGAACAGTTCGGAGGTCCTGATACTCAACAACACCCTGCAGCTGGGGAATTACAAGATCGGCGACGAACTGGAGCTTTACCTTGAGGACGATGACGTGCTGGAGATCGTCAGGTGCGACAAAGTCACCATCGTCGGCATAGTCAGATCCCCTGCGTATATGTGCAAGACTCTCGGCACCAGCACCCTCAAGAACCTTGAGCTGGACATCATCCTCTATACGGTGCCCGCGGCCTTCAACAGCGAATACTATTCCACCGTCTACCTCACGGTAAAAGGCGCCGGAGGTCTGGACGGATACGGAAAGGAATACAAGGACCTGATATCATCCGCCATGATCGACGCCGATGTCTTCTCCAAGAAGCAGTCACAGGTCCTCAAGACGAAACTGGTGGACAGATACACCGCGGTCATCGAATCCAACGAGGCGGAGCTTGAGAGCAAAAAGATGGAGGGACAGCTCAAGCTGGATGATGCCCAGCAGAAGCTGGAGGACGCCAACATTCAGATCCTCGCAAGCCAGGCCCAGCTGGATTCCCTGACCATGGTCCTCAGACAGGGCCAGGACCGCCTTGCGGCCCTCAGGAGCCAGTTCTCCGGGCGCTACTCCAACGTGGAGGAAGAAGTAAAGAAGATCGAGGACAGCTACGGCAGGTCCTTTGACGCAGTCTATTCCGAAGTGATGTCTGACTACGGCACCTACACGGCGCTCAAGTCCATGTCGGACCAGTCCGGAGCAGATGAGATAAACGCGCAGATCGCCTCCATAGAGAGCGACACAGCCTCCAGGAGAGGCAGGCTGGACAATGAGCTCTATCCCAGGAGAGCCGAGCTTCAGGGCATACTCTCCTCAGCGGAATCTTCAGAGGCCGAGAAGGCTGCCGCCGCTACGGAGCTCACCTTCATAGAACAGCAGATCTCTGAGGAGGAAGACGCCGTCGCTCTCAACGAGAGGCTGGCAGCGAGCCTCAGGGAGATAAGCGAAGCAGGGAAGAACGGCTCTGCGAAGTCCAGGATGGACGCGATAGACGCGAAGTACGGCGGTTCCGTCGAGAAGACTTACAGGGATATGACAGCTCTCTCCCGCGACCGCGTAGCATGGGAGACCATAAAGAGTGAGATAGACATAGCTCAGCAGGCTGTGGACAGGGTCAGCGGGGAGATCTCTTCTCTGCGCGGCCAGATAAACAGAGGCAGGGCGCAGTACGAAGCCGGCATGCGGGAATACCAGAAGAACCTCCTGGAGTTCAACGAGCAGATCGAGAAAGCTGAAAATGAGATCAAAAAGGCCTATCAGGACCTCAATGAGCTTCCCGACGCCACCTGGACGGTCCTGGACAGGAACAAGCACTACACCTCATACATGTATTCGGCCAGCTCCAAGCAGATGGGAGCAATAGGCATATCCCTTCCTCTCATGTTCTTCCTGGTGGCGGGACTCGTGTGTCTCACCACCATGACCAGACTGGTGGACGAGCAGAGGGGACAGATCGGCATATTCCGCGCCATGGGATTCTCCAAGGCGGCCGTGATAGGCAAGTACGTGATCTACGCTCTGCTTGCCAGCGGCATAGGCTGCTTCATCGGTGTGTGGGCGGGCATGGCGGTATTCCCGACGGTCATCTACAGGACCTGGAGACTGCTCTACGACCTTCCCGGCATGGCCATCAGGTTCCCGCTCATAAACGCGGCGCTGGTGTTCGGCGCGTTCTCGGTGCTCATGACCGCCGTAACGGCGAGGGTCACCTCTAGGACGCTGAAGGAGATGCCCAGCCAGCTGATGCGTCCCAAGTCCCCCAGAGTCGCCAGGAAGGTGTTCCTGGAATACATACCGTTCCTGTGGAAGAGACTCTCCTTCACGGGCAAGATAACCGCAAGGAACATAATCAGATACAAGGCCAGGTTCTTCATGACCGTGATAGGCGTCGCCGGATGCGCGGGACTGCTGGTGCTGGGATGGGGCATCAAGGACTCCATCAAGGACGTGGTCAACATCCAGTACGGCGAGATCATGAGATACCAGTACGTTGTGGGACTTGAGAACGACCACGACCTTGACGGCATCATCGGATCCCTTGAGTCGGATCTCGGCAACGAGGAAGTCGTTCCCTTCATGAGATATTCCACCAAGATGTATCTCGAGAACGGAGACGACGTCCTGGAGGCGCAGGTCGTGGACGCAAGGCAGTTCACCGACATCTACGCGCTCAGGTCCAAGGATCTCTCCGGATACCTGCGGCTCGGCAATTCCGGAGCCATAGTTTCGGAAAAATTCGCCTCAAACAATAGGATTAGGGAAGGCGACTATGTTACCATAGAATCAAGGAACGGCATCAAGGCCGAGATCAGGGTGGAAGCCATCTGCGAGATGTACTTCCAGCACTACATCTACATATCCCGGGATCTCTACGAGGCCCTCTTCGACGAGCCCGTGCACTTCAACGCCGTCGCCGTCAGGTCTTCCTCCGGCGCAGAGAGCATAGAGCAGGAGCTGCAGGGACACGAGGGCTGGGAGAGCGTAGTAGACTTTACTCCCGTAATCGGGCAGTTCAACAAAATGATAAGGGCCCTGGACCTCATTATAGTGGTCATAATAGCGACCTCCGCGGCACTGGCATTCGTGGTGCTGGTAAACCTGACACAGGTCAACCTCAGCGAGAGGATAAGGGAGATCTCTACTCTCAAGGTGCTTGGGTTCAGGCAGTCGGAGGTGGAGGCGTATCTCTTCAAGGAGATATTCATGCTGACCTTCATAGGAGCCCTTCTCGGCGTACCCACCGGTAAACTGATGCACAGCTTCATCATGAACGTCATCAACATGGACATGGTGAAGTTCGGAATGATCATAAAGCCCCACAGCTACATCTACGCGTTCGTGATAACGCTGGTGTTCTCCTTCATCGTCCTTCTGTTCACCAGGAAGTCGATCAGGGACATAGAGATGGTGGAATCACTCAAATCAGTCGAATGACAAATCCAAAAAGGAGCGGATACTTCATATGGGCGAGATAACTTTCGCGTCTATCCTGAACATGATGGGGAAGGATCCCATGCTTCTGGTGTCGGTGGCGCTGACGCTGGGAGTCATATTCGTCAACGGATGGACCGACGCACCCAACGCCATCGCGACAGCGGTGTCGACCAGGAGCATCAACGTCAACAGGGCGATAGCCATGGCTGCCGTGTGCAACTTCGTCGGCGTGCTGGTGATGACGTCCTTCAACTCAAGCGTCGCCTTCACCATAAAGAACATGGTGAACTTCGGAGACGACAGCAGATCGGCGCTGATCGCGCTGGCCGCGTCTCTTGCCGCCATAGTCATATGGGCGGTGGGAGCGTGGTATTTCGGCATACCCACCAGCGAGAGCCACTCTCTTATCGCGGGACTCACCGGAGCGGCCATAGCTCTCGGAGGCATCTCGGGAGTCAACCTCGGCGAGTGGATGAAGGTCATATACGGCCTCATCCTTTCAACGGTGCTGGGCTTCGGCGCCGGTTTCGGCATCTGCAGGCTCATCACGCTGCTGTTCTTCAACGCAAACAGACGCGGCGCCAACCGCTTCTTTGACACGGCCCAGGTGTTCGGAGCCGCGGCCATGGCATTCATGCACGGAGCGCAGGATGGACAGAAGTTCCTGGGCGTGCTGCTGCTGGCCTTCAACCTGGCGGTCGGCAACACCGGCGGCGGAGCCACCGCGATCCCGGTGTGGATGATGATGCTCTGTTCCGTGGTCATGGGACTGGGCACCGCAGTCGGAGGAAAGAAGATAATCAAGTCCGTGGGAATGGACATGGTAAAGCTTGAGAAGTACCAGGGCTTCGCGTCGGACATAGCAGCCGCGCTGTCACTGTTCCTTTCCACGGTCCTGGGCATACCCGTCAGCACCACCCACATGAAGACGGCTTCCATCATGGGAGCCGGAGCCGAGAGAAGGCTCTCGGCGATCAAGCTCAGCGTCGTCACCGATATGATGATGACCTGGATCTGCACCTTCCCGGGCTGCGGTCTGCTGGGTTTCCTTTTCGCAAAACTGTTTCTGAGAATATTCTGAACTGATCAGGAGGAAGATAAAGTGAACAAGAGAGCAGAAAAAGACATGTTCTATTTCCGCAATATGGCAGAGAGCCTGGATGTGGCTGAGGAGGCAATAAAGGAGCTGCTCGACGCGCTCTACAACTATGACCCCGACACGCTCCCCGACAGGCTCAAGCAGATGCACAAGGTGGAGAATGAGGGCGACCACAAGAAGCATGAACTGATGGCTGTCGTCAGCAACGCCTTCATCACGCCCATCGAGCGCGAGGACATCATCGCCATAAGCAACATACTCGACGACATCATCGACGGCGTGGAGGATATCCTCATCCAGATCTACGTCAGCAACATCAAGGAACTGCGCTACGACATCATCCCGAGCTGCGAGAACGCCCAGAAGTGCATCCTCGCCCTCAAGGACCTGATAAACGAGTTCCCGAACTTCAAGAAGTCCTCCACCATAAACGACTTGATCATCAAGGTGAACGATTTCGAGGAGCAGGGCGACAGGAGATTCATGGACAGCATGGTCCGCCTCTACAGGGAGGACAGCCTTGACCCCGTGGTCAGATGGAAGGCGGTCTATCAGTGCATAGAGGACGTCATGGACAAATGCGAAGACGCCGCGGACACTGTCCAGACTGTCATCATGAAGAATATGTGATCCTTTTTTCGACACAGACGTTCAAAAGGAGGACGCTCCCGTGAAAGAACAGAGATTCCTTAACATCAACAATGTCAGGATCAGCGATCCCTTCTGGTCAAAGCTGCAGGATCTGGTGGTGAGCACGGTCATACCGTATCAGTACGAGATCATGGACGACAAGGTGGAGGGAGCTGAGAAGAGCCACGCCCTGGAGAACTTCCGCATTGCCGCCGGTGAATCGGAGGGCGAGTTCTACGGAATGGTGTTCCAGGACAGCGACGTTGCCAAGTGGCTGGAAGCCGTCGCTTACTCGCTGGCAATAAAGCCGGACCCGGAGCTTATGGCCAAGGCCGAGAAGGTGATAGAGACCATCGGCAAGGCCCAGCAGCCGGACGGATACATCGACACCTACTTCATCGTCAAGGACCCCGACCACAAGTGGACGGACCTTCATGAGGCCCACGAGCTCTACTGCTTCGGTCACATGATCGAGGCCGCAGTAGCCTGGAAGGAGTCCCTCGGAAAGGACGAGCTGCTCAACATCATGAAGAAGGCCGCCGACCTGGTATGCGACCGCTTCGGCAAGGACAAGGTCCGCGGATATCCGGGACATCAGGAGATGGAGCTGGCTCTCATAAGGCTCTACAGGGCGACCGGAGACAGGAAATATCTGGATACGGCGCTGTATTTCCTGGACGAGAGAGGCACGAAGCCGGATCTCTTCGTCGAGGAGTCCAAGACCTGTCCCATAAAGATATTCCAGATGGATCCCTACGATCTCAAGTACGCCCAGACCCACAAGCCCGTCAGGGAACAGGACAAGGCGGTGGGACACGCGGTGCGCGCGGGCTACATGTATACCGCCATGGCTGACATGGCCTCCGAGACTGACGACGAAGGACTGCTCAACGCCTGCAGGACGCTCTGGAACAACATCGTCACAAGACAGATGTACATCACCGGAGGCGTAGGCGCCACGGTACACGGCGAGTCATATTCCGTGGACTACGAGCTGCCCAACGACATCATCTACGCCGAGACCTGCGCCAGCGTCGCCATGGCGTTCTTCGCGAGAAGGATGCTGGAGATTGAGGTAAAGGGCGAGTACACCGATATCCTTGAAAAGGAACTGTACAACGGAATAATCAGCGGTATGCAGAGCGACGGAAAGAGATTCTTCTATTCCAACCCGCTGGAAGTGGTGCCCGGTGTATCGGGAGTGCTTCCCGAGTACAAGCACATAGACGCGGAGAGACCCGGCTGGTACAGATGCGCCTGCTGTCCTCCCAACGTGGCGAGGCTGCTCACGTCCCTCGGCGAGTACATCTACGGCGAATCGGAAGACACCGTATACGCGCATCTGTTCGTCTCCGGAAAGGCAGATTTCAGCACAGCAGGAGGCGTTTCTCTCAAGTGCGAGACTGGTTACCCCTGGGACGGAAACGTGCGCTACACCATGGATCTCAGGTCCAGGAAGGATTACCGCTTCGCCGTTCACATCCCCGGCTGGTGCTGGGACTACACCATTAAGGTCAACGGCAAAGAGGAAGAGGATTACGACATCATAGACGGCTACGCGTATCTCGACAGGAACTGGGCTAATGGCGACACCGTTGAGATCGTCATGGAGATGGAGCCGGTCAGGATGTACGCCAATCCCAAGGTGAGGGCAGACGCCGGATGCGTCGCTCTCATGAGAGGTCCCGTGGTCTACTGCTTCGAGGAGACCGACAACGGGGAAGACCTGCAGGCTCTGAGGATCCCGAGAAGCTCCTCCGTGAGGCTGCGCAGACAGAAGCTCGCCGGGCTCGGTGATTTCCCTGTGCTGCTCGTAAAGGGCGTCAGGCTCATAGACTCTGAGGAGCTGTACGCCGACGAGCCCTTCGATGAGACTGAGGCTGACATCAAGGCCGTGCCTTACTACATCTGGGGCAACAGAGGCAAGGGAGCCATGAGAGTGTGGCTGCCTGAAATAAGATAAGAAGGATAAATGAACCGGCAGGCCGAATGGTCTGCCGGTAATTCGGAGAATAGATATGAAGCTTGTCATCTCGGATATAAGAAAAGCGTTCGATTCAAACGAAGTCCTCAAAGGAGCGACATATACCTTCGAGCAGGGAAGGATCTACGGTCTGCTGGGCCGCAACGGCGCCGGCAAGACCACTCTGTTCAACTGCCTCAACGAGGACCTCAAGATCGACTCCGGCGGTTTCTGGCTGGAGGATGAGGCGGGAAACAGGAGAGCCCTCTCAGCCGACGACATAGGGTACGTCCTTTCGACGCCCGTAGTGCCGGAGTTCCTTACCGCCAGGGAGTTCCTCAGGTTCTTCCTGGACATAAACAAGGGGAAGATCGCATATCCCCAGGCTCCCGACGTATATCTGGACTACATGCAGATAGAGCCGGACAGCAGGGACAGGCTCCTCAAGGACTACTCCCACGGCATGAAGAACAAGATGCAGCTGCTCATACAGTACATAGCCAATCCTCCCGTGATGCTGCTGGACGAGCCCCTGACGTCTCTGGACGTGGTGGCCTCAGAGGAGATGAAGGATCTCTTCCGCAGAAGGAAGGCCGAGCACATCACCATACTCTCCACCCACATAATGGAGCTGGCGCTGGACCTGTGCGACGACATAGTGATCCTCCACAACGGCGTGCTGGCTCCGGTCGACCGCGAGCAGCTGGACGACGAAGACTACAAGGACAAGATAATCGCCGCCCTCAAGGAGGAGAACGATGCCTGACAGTCTGTTCCTCCTTATAAAGCTCAGGCTCACATACGGCATCAACAGCTTCATCTACTGGATGAAGAAGATCCCCCTGATACGGGAGCTGGTGCCGGATGAGCCCTACGCCGGAGGCTGGCTCAAGAAACTGGGGCCGGTCATCTCGGTGCTGGTGTCCTTCATAAAATCATTTGTCTTCAAGCTGCTGTATTTCTTCGTGCTCATATTCCCGGCTGCCGCGATGTTCTCAAACGGCGGAGCCGATGAACCGGAGAGGGTGTTCCTGCACATATTCCTGTTCCTGTCGCTGACAGGGGCCGTGCTCAACAGCAGCTGGATGGCAAGCGACCTCAATTCATATTACGCGGTGTTCCTCATGAGGATGAACGCGAGGGACTACGTGCTGACGGAACTTGCTTTCGAGTATATAAGGACATTCTTCGGGGATCTCGCGGTGCTGATGATCCTCCGCCGCTTCCTTTACAGGACCGAGGGCATATACGTCCCGTTTTACGTGATCGCGCTGATGTCGCTGCTGCCTTCGCTGCTCAAGACGTCGCTCTCTCTTCTCAAGCTCCTCCTGTACAGGAAAAAGGGCAGACTGCCTGGGATCGCCGGCGCTCCCTTCGTCGCAGTACCTGCTTTGCTGCTGCCGCTCGCGGCCGCATTCGTACTGCCCGCCTTCGGCATAACCCTCAGCTTCAGGGCATCGGTCACCGCCATGGCCGCATCGGTGCCTCTCGCCGCCCTGTCTTTATATTTCCTCGCCGGGGCGGGGGAATACAGGGATATACTCAGGACGAACCAGTACAGTTCTCTGTTCACCGAGTCCGCGCAGCAGAGGCTGCAGACCGGATATCAGAAAGACATAGTCGTCGGCGACGAGAAGTTCCCGGGACTCGAGGGCTGCAATTTCCTCAACGCGGTGTTCGTCAGCCGTCACCGGAAGATGCTCTGGCAGCGCTCAAAGGTGATATCCCTGATCCTTGCCTTCATCATGGCCGCAGCCCTGATCGCATGCGTATTCATTGCGGATCTCAGGGAGTACGTCAACAGTCATCTCAGTTCCGTGACCGTGCCTCTGCTTTATGTGATGTACATCATTAATACCGGACAGAACCTTACCCAGATCATGTTCTACAACTGCGACCACAGTCTGCTGACGTACAGGTTCTACCGCAGGCCCGACGTCATACTGTCGCTCTTCACAGCGAGGCTGCGCACCTGCATGCTGGTGAACCTGCTGCCGGCTTCCGTGATCGCCGCGGGGCTTCCGCTCATGCTGTTCCTCACGGGAGGGACCCCAAGGCCATATGAGTATTTCCTGATCCCGGCCGCGGTGCTGCTGATGTCGGTGTTCTTCTCGGTGCACTATCTGGTGCTCTACTATCTGCTGCAGCCATACAACGCGGCTCTCGAGATGAGGGATCCCGCCTACAGGATCATAGCCGGCATCACCTACGCGGTGTGCTACTACGCCGGACAGATCAGCAACATCACCACGCCTCTGCTTTTCACTCTCATAATAATGGCGTTCTGCGTCATATACGTGCCGGTATCGCTGGTGCTTGTGTACAGATACGCTCCTCAGTCCTTCCGCATAAGGGAGTGAGGCTTGTCAAAAGACACAGGTCTGCTATAATCAGAAAAAAAGAAGGAGATACCGGGATGAGGATCTGACTGCACTTGAGACTTTGCACACCACGGGGCCGCGGCCCCTGTTTTCCGGTGCAGCGTTTCAGACGGTCAGAACAGTATCATCCGCTCCGGGACCTCTGTCCCGGGTGTTTGCTGTGATGGCCTGACGCTGTGCGCCGGGCCGTTTTTTACGAGGTAAGAATGATACAGTTAAAAAACATAGAACTCATGCACAGCAGAGACCTAACCGTCATGGTGAAGGATCTTTCCTGCACCTTCAACAGCGGCGACAAAGCCGTGATAATAGGGGAAGAGGGAGAGGGCAAATCCACTCTTCTCAAATACATATATGATCCGTCTCTCGTTGCGGACTATGCCGAGTGCTCGGGGGACGTCCTGCTGCTGTCGGAGAAGACGGCGTACCTTCCGCAGACTCTGCCTGATGATCTGAGAGACGTTCCGGTGGAGGGATACCTCGGACCCGGCATCGAGGAGAGCTTCTACGACCCGGATCTGTCCTCCTGTCTCTGGATGCTCGCTCCGGAAGGCCCGGACAGCTTCGCCGGAAGAGCGATGTCCACTCTGTCGGGCGGCGAGAAGATCAGGATCCAGCTCATTAAGATCCTCTCCGGAGCTCCGACGGCTCTGCTGCTGGACGAGCCCTCCAATGACATAGACATAGAGACCCTGGAGCTGCTGGAGAAGCTTATAAACAGCTTTAAAGGCATAGTGCTCTTCATCTCCCACGACGAGACGCTCATCTCGAACACCGCCAACATGGTCATACACATAGAGCGTCTCAACCGCAGGACCGAGCCCAGATGCACCGTGGCGAGGACCGGCTATGAAGAATACGTCTCACGGCGGAACAGGGCATTCGAGAAACAGGCGCAGCAGGCTCAGAACGACCTGCGGGAGAAGCAGATACGCGACGAAAAGATAGACCGCATACAGAAGAGCGTGCAGTCCGCGATGGAGAACGTCAGCAGAAGGGACCCGGGCACCGGGAGGCTCCTCAAGAAGAAGATGAGGTCAGTCAAGTCGATGGAGCGGCGGTTCAGCCGCGAGGACGAGGACATGACCGAGATGCCGAGATCCGAGCTTCCCATAAACTTCATACTGAATCCGGAAAAGGACCTGCCGGAAGGGAAGACAGTGCTGGACCTGCAGACGGACATCCTCGAGAAGGAGGACGGCTCCGGCGTGCTCAGCCGAGGCATAAAGCTCTTCGTGAGAGGTCCCCGCAGGATATGCATAACCGGCCGCAACGGCTGCGGCAAGACCACCCTGATAAGAAAGATCGTCTCATCGCTGGAGGGCAGGAGCGACATCACCTGGGAATACATGCCCCAGGATTACGCCGACAGCCTCGATATGGAGCGGACTCCGGTGGACGCCGTGTGCGACAGCTGGGACCCGGATGACAGGAAGAAGGCCAGGAACCACCTGGCTGCGCTGCGCTTCACGGCGGACGAGATGGACCACAGGGTATCGGATCTCTCCTCCGGACAGCAGGCCAAGCTCTTCCTGCTGAGGATGGAACTAAATTCTCCCGACCTGCTCATCCTGGACGAGCCCACCAGAAATCTGTCCCCGCTGTCCGGTCCCGTGATCAGACAGATGCTCAGGAACTACGGCGGCGCCATCATATCCGTCTCCCATGACAGAAGATACATCCGGGAAGTCGCCGACACTGTACTGGAGCTTGGACCAGACGGTCTCACGGATGTCACCGGCCGTTTCAGAACAGATGTTTGACATATACCCCATGGGGGTATATAATGGATGCCGGTAAAGTGAGGTATAAGGATGAGCGAGAAGTGCTGCAGCTGCACTCAGAGGACGAAAGAGCGCAGCGAGAAGGAATATAAGGACCTGACCAACAGGCTGAGCAGGATCGAGGGCCAGGTGAGAGGCATCAGGAAGATGCTGGAGGAAGACGCGTACTGCCCGGACATCATGGTCCAGGTGGCAGCGGTCAAGTCTGCATTGGACGGATTCAATTCGGTCCTCCTGGCAAACCACATAAAGACCTGCGTCGTGGACGACCTGCGCAACGGCGATGAGGATTCCATAGATGAGCTCATCGGCACCATAAGAAAGATATCCAAATAAGGGAGAAGATAATGGAACAGTATAACGTTACCGGCATGAGCTGCGCCGCATGCAGCGCGAGGGTCGAGAAGGCCGTAAACGGCGTTCCCGGCGTCACTTCGTGCTCCGTGAGCCTTCTGACAAACTCAATGGGAGTCGAGGGCACCGCGTCGGCAGCTGACATAATCTCTGCCGTGGAAAAAGCGGGGTACGGCGCTTCCCTCAAAGGGGCACAGGCAAAGAAGAACGGATCGTATTCCGACGTCATAGCGGCGAACGAGGAAGCCCTAAGGGACAAGGAGACGCCAAAGCTCAGAAAGAGGCTCTTCGTGTCGCTGGGATTCCTGCTGGTGCTCATGTATTTCTCAATGGGGCACATGATGTTCGGATTCCCGGTGCCCTCGTTCCTGGAAGGAAACCACATAGGCATGGGCATCGTGCAGATGCTGCTGGCAGCCATCGTCATGGTCATCAACCAGAGATTCTTCATAAGCGGATTCACGTCGCTGTTCCACGGCGCTCCCAACATGGACACTCTGGTGTCCCTGGGCTCCGCTGCTTCCTTCGTATGGAGCGTCATAGCGCTTCTCGCCATGACCGCGGCCCACATGAGGGGCGACACGGCGGCGGTGGAGGAGTACATGAACGAGTTCTACTTCGAATCCGCTGCTATGATCCTCACTCTCATCACGGTGGGCAAGATGCTGGAGGCCATGTCAAAGGGCAGGACCACCGACGCACTCAAGAGCCTCATGAAGCTCGCGCCCAAGACCGCCCTCAAGATCGTGGACGGCGTAGAGACCGAGGTCTCAGTGGACGAGGTGTTCGCGGGGGATTTCTTCGCGGTCAAGCCCGGTGACAGCATCCCCGTCGACGGCGTGGTCGTGGAGGGAATAAGCGCGGTGGATGAATCGGCCCTCACAGGCGAGAGCATCCCCGTTGACAAGCAGGCAGGATCAGACGTGTCTGCAGCTACCATAAACCAGTCCGGTTATCTGGTCTGCAGGGCGACGAGAGTAGGCGAGGACACCACCCTCGCTCAGATCATACAGATGGTTAGCGATGCTGCGGCCACCAAGGCGCCGATCGCGAAGCTCGCCGACAAGGTATCCGGCATATTCGTGCCCGCGGTAATAGCTATCGCGGTCGTGACATTCATAGTCTGGCTCATAGCCGGCAAGGATGTGGCTTTCGCCCTTGCGCGCGGCATCTCGGTGCTGGTCATAAGCTGCCCCTGCTCGCTGGGTCTCGCGACTCCCGTGGCCATAATGGTGGGCAACGGCATCGGAGCAAAGAACGGTATACTCTTCAAGACATCCGAGGTCCTGGAGGAGACCGGTAAAGTTGAGATAGTAGCCCTGGACAAGACCGGGACCATCACAAGCGGTCAGCCCAGGGTGACGGATATAGTTCCCGCATCGGGAGCTTCGGAAGAGAGCCTTCTCAAGCTCGCATACTCCCTTGAGAAGAAGAGCGAGCATCCTCTGGCCAAGGCAATAGTCGGCTGCGCCGAAGAGCGCGGGATCAAAGCCGAGGACGTCGAGGGATTCAGCATCCTTCCCGGAAACGGCGTCATGGCAACACTGGACGGCGTCGAACTCATAGGAGGAAGCGTGAGCTTCATCTCCGGCAAGACCGGTATCTCGGATGAGCACATGATGCAGGCGGCAGCCCTCTCCGACAAGGGAAAGACTCCGCTGATGTTCCTGGCCAACGGCAACTACGCGGGAATGATCGCCGTGGCTGACACCATAAAGGAAGACAGCATCCAGGCGGTGAAAGAACTGCACGGCATGGGAATAAAGACCGTCATGCTCACTGGTGACAATGAGCGCACCGCCAGAGCGATCGCCGACGAAGTGGGAATAGACGACGTAGTGGCGGGCGTGCTGCCCAACGGCAAGGAGAGCGTCATACGCGGTCTCTCAGCGCAGGGCAAGACCGCCATGGTCGGCGACGGCATAAACGACGCCCCGGCGCTCACGAGAGCCGACGTCGGCATAGCCATAGGAGCGGGTACCGACGTAGCCATAGACGCGGCGGACGTGGTCCTCATGAAGAACAGTCTGATGGACATCCCCGCGGCGCTCAGGCTCAGCAGAGCCACCGTGAGGAACATAAAGGAGAACCTCTTCTGGGCGTTCTTCTACAACGTCATAGGCATCCCCCTCGCAGCGGGACTACTTTATCCCGTATTTGGCATCAAGCTCAGCCCCATGATCGGAGCCGCGGCCATGAGCCTCTCCAGCTTCTGCGTAGTTTCCAACGCTCTCAGGCTGAATCTCTTCAAGCTCAGGGATGCGAGCCATGACAGGCCTCTCAGAAAGAAAGCGGAAGCGGCTGCCTCAGCCGCTGCAGAGCCTGCAAAGGCGCTCGTTCAGCAGACCGTCCATATAGAAGGCATGATGTGCGAGCACTGCGAGATGACCGTAAAGAGAGCCCTGGAGGCTCTTGACGGCATCGAGTCCGCGGAAGTCAGCCATGAGAAGGGAACAGCGGTCATCGCTCTCTCCCATGAAGTGGCGCTGGAAGATATAAAGAAGGCCATAGAGGACGAGGACTACGGCTTCATCAGCATCTCCGCCTGAACGTCCGTCCGGACTTTGACTGGCCGGGATACTTTTTGACCGCGAAATCGGTTATAATAAAACAAGCAGGCCGACCATTTATTTTTTACAGACTGGAGCGAACCATGAGGATCCACAGATCCGGGGAAGATTACCTGGAGGCAATTCTCGTAATTAGGAACAAAAAGGGCAATGTCAGATCTCTGGATGTGGCAGAGCATCTGGGCGTCACCAAGCCCAGCGTCAGCAATGCCGTCAAGATCCTCCGCAAGGGAGGGATGATCACAATGGACGACTCCAAGAGGCTGCTCCTTACGGAAGCGGGGGAGGAAGTCGCCAGGAAGGTATACGAGAGGCACATCCTTCTCACCAGCTGGCTGGAGTCCATCGGCGTCTCCCCGGAGACTGCGGAAGACGACGCCTGCAAGATAGAACATGACCTCAGCGAAGAGACCTTCGACAAGCTCAAGGAGCTCTACTCAAAGAACTGAAAACACATTTGCACAAGCAAAAGCGCTGTAGCCGTAAGACTGCAGCGCTTATTGTATAGCGAAAACCACACGCTAGGCGTGTGGTTCAAAAGAGGTTAACCGGTAAGGCAAATAAAAAAACTCCTTTTTGATATACTGAGCGGGACTGCCAGTCACGCGAAGTAATACAAAAAGGAGGTCATCCAGAATGAGCCTGGAAGACATAAACAGTTTAAGTCATACGAAATGGAACTGCAAATATCATATAGTGTTTGCGCCAAAGTACAGGCGGAAAGTCTTCTACCACGAGAAAAGAGTGGAAGTGGGGAAGATACTACGCCAACTGTGTGAGTGGAAAA